>Ga0209652_1000317_pt1 | contig 41163 bp, 29 predicted proteins | sample SaaInl74LU_5_DNA_FD_184641 | JGI IMG/M metagenome (GOLD analysis project Ga0209652, IMG submission 184641) | Marine microbial communities from expanding oxygen minimum zones in the Saanich Inlet - ESP_74LU_5_DNA (SPAdes) (version 2) | ecosystem: Environmental > Aquatic > Marine > Intertidal zone...
GAGGATGTAGCTCACATTGCGCGCTTACAACTCGAAGCCCTGCAAAAAGCAAAAAGCTATTCCAACTCAGAGTACATCATTCTTGATAGCGACCACCTGGTGTTGGAAATCTGGTTTCAAGAGAAATTCAATCACCTTCCTCCAGACTGGGAGCCTTATAAAGCATTATGGGAAATCGATTTCCACGTGCTTTGTAGTCCGGACATCCCCTGGGAACCCGACCCACTGCGTGAAAACCCTTTAGACCGAGATCGCTTGTTTCAGCGATATCACGAACGCTTAGGGAGCACTCAAGCCAAATTTAAAGTGGTGGAAGGAAAGCTTGAACAGCGTTTGGAGTCGGTATTGAATCATCTCGCTCAAGGCTAATCAACAGCCTCTTTACATTGCCCAATCTAAATCACCCTCAAATTGAAGTACAAAAAAAAGCCACTCTTTGCAGAATGGCTTTTCCCGATTGTTTAATTGTTTTCACCTACAAGTGAAAGCTCGTTTTATCTTATCACAAACTTCACAGGGATGGTGTACTGTACGTTCACCGACTTACCGCGTTGCTTACCTGGCTCGAAAGTAGGTAGGCTGTTCACCACGCGCAAAGCTTCCTTGTCAAGGCGGCTATCAACGGGGCGAAGTACTTTAGCATCTTTCACCTTTCCGTCTCTATCCACAACGAAATATACGAAAACAGTTCCTTGAATCCCAGCGTCTTTTGCAATTGGCGGGTATTTGGTATTTTTCTGAATAAATTTAATGATCTCAAGTTGAGTACATTGGTTTCTTTCGTCGCCTCTCAACTCTTTACACTCACCAAGAGCAGGCATGTTTTCTACCACCATGAATGGGGTATCATCAACCACTTCCTCTTCTTCATATTCGATCTCTACAATTTCGGTATTTTCATCCAAGTCAAGATCTTCAACAACCAACTCCTCTTCGATTTCCTCCTCATCTTCTACGATTTCAATAACCGTAGTCGCCGGTGGTGGTGGTGGCGGTGGTGGTGGTGGCGTGGTAGCCACAGGAATAATTTCATCTTCGAGCATGTCGAGTTGGTCAAATGCCAAACCACCTGTCTCTTTGATTTCGTATGAAGTCCACGCTAAGGCGCTAAGGATGAAGGCAAATACAGCCATAAATCCTAAAATTCGCCAAGCTACTCGCTTGCGTTCTATATCTGCTTCTGGAGTTTTACGTTTTTCCATTGGTTCATTTATCAGCCCTAAAAATAACAAAAAACATGCCTCTATATAGCTTCTTTACCATAAAGTAGGCGAAAAATAACAAGTCCAAGCAACACACCCAGTGTATTGGCGGCAAAATCGAACCAGTCTGAATAGCGATCTTGAAAGAGAACACCCTGCAATGCTTCTAAAACTCCCCCGTAAACAAGGGAGAACAAAGCAGCCGTTCTCAAAGCTCGTCTTCTCAAAGTTGGAAAACTCATTTGCCGTTTCAGCCCAATACTAATGAACAAGGATAAAAGGGCAAACACACCGAAGTGGGCAATTTTATCGAAGCTCAATAAATCCCAGACATCTACCACTGGTAGGTCTCCTCCAGGAATAGCATAGAGCAAAGCCACAACAATGATCCACGAAAAGGACCAAATCATGTGACGAAGTATGTCCATTAGGCAATCAAGTCTTGGTAAGCAGCAGCATCGAGAAGAGCACTTAGCTCACTTGAATCGCTCACCTTCACTTTGATCATCCAGCCTTCACCATAAGGGTCTTCATTCACCAATGCTGGATTATCTTCCAAGGCACTGTTAAATTCAATCACCTCACCAGCAATCGGCATAAACAAGTCAGAAACGGTTTTAACTGCTTCAACAGTTCCAAACACTTCTTCATTATCCAAAGTCTCACCTTCGGTTTCAATTTCAACGTAAACGATATCGCCCAATTGATCTTGCGCGTAATCAGTAATGCCAATAACAGCGGTATCTCCTTCTAGGCGAATCCACTCGTGGTCTTTCGTGTATTTTAATTCTGCAGGGATATTCATTTTATCCAGATTTTGGGCAAAAATAGTGCTTTTAATGAGCTATCAAATAGCTTAGTTCAAAGTAAACCTCAAGGTGATACCTGAACTAATGTTTGAGGTAGGGAAAGAGGTTGAAATTTTTGGTCGAGTTAATTGGTGATCATAGAAGAATCGCAAGGTCAATTTCTTCGACATTTCAAGATCCGCACTGGTTTTGATCGAAATGATTTTCTGCCCAGCAGTGACCTGATTCTGACGCTCTACCATCTTTCGAATCAAGGTAACATTGTCTCTAATGGTTAAATCGGCACGAATACTCAATTGCGTTTTCTCTAACATCTGAACAGGCAATCTTCCTTTGGTTCTCAAGAAAGGATTTGGAATTTCAGTCAGCTTATACCCTAAACCAATCACCAAGGAATTGCTCTTTGTTTCGGTAATCTGAAAGTTACTCAAGCCCAAGGTCACTGTTCGGTCTCTTTTCAATTCCACTCTTACTTGTGGATCGTTCTTGCCTTTTGTTTTTAAGGTCATATCGAATCCAATCAAAGGCGCTAATTGCTCGCTGATGCTCACAGTATTGATCTGACGTTGAGCAATAAAGTTCGGGAAATCACTTTGATCCAAAGCACTTGGCAAACCGGCTTCGTTCTCTTCGTAACTCAAGTTCGTAACATACGAGGTGGTCATGGTAGAACGGTAGGTATGGCTCACGTTAAACTGCTTGAAGTGCTTTTTAACTGAAGGCAACTTGGTTAAACCATCATAGGTAATTCTCCAGTTGGGCTGTGCTTTTGTTTTGAACACATCCAAAGGTACTTCAGAAGGGTCTTTACCAGTGTAAGCAGCGATAAAAGCTGGAATAGTCACGTCCTGAGAGGTTGGTCCCCATCCTTGGTAGTAACCATTATCTTCGGCATCAGACAATTGATACGACTCTTGGTTCAAGCGGTCTGAAATCGTTAATCTATTCAACAAGAACTGCTCAAACACCTCTGAATTGAAGTCTTCATCATCATTTGAAAACGCGGTTGGCCAAGTGATAATGGAAGCTGACAAGTTTCCGGTTTCCATTGGCGATTCAAAGTTGAAGGAGTCTGAATCTTCATCATACCTGAAGAAACTCTGCTTGTTGGTGGAGTTGGTTCTGTTTGCGGTAAGCTCTACTTTGAAGTACTTGAAAGGCTCAATATTGGCTCTAACATTCCAATTCTCAGAGTAGGTTTCGCTGTACTGCTGGTTCAAGAAAGGTTGTTGCACCAACCAACCGTTTTGAGCTGCTTGGATGGCGTAGTTATCAATTTCATTCCCGAAAATATCGGTGTTCTGTTGACCAAAGATAAACCCTACACCCGGACCATCGAAATTCTCGTCCATTCCTACAAACTGCGTTCTTCTGTCATATCCCGGTAAGAGTATTCCTTCGTTTCTAGTATAAGACCCAGAAACATTTCGCACCATCATCAAGAGGCGGGCAATGCTCTTTACTGGGTCAATTTTCGCCTTTTCTTCTTCCTCTTCCTCTTCCGTTTCACCAAAGCCATTTTTCCTAGAATTATCGGTATTCCGATTGTTCTGGCGTGCTGGCTTGGCATTGTTGATGTCTTTGAAGTAATCGATCTTATTGTACCAATTCACCAAATTTGCTTGTGCATTCAAGCTCAAGTTTCGGCTGTTCTGAATGGTGTGCCCCAAGGAATCTTGCGCAAATGGTGCTCGGTCCCAGCGGTAGGCCGATTGATATCTAGCATCCGAGCTGATGAAATCTAAGAGTGGAATTTTATCAAAAGGAAGCTTGTATGAGAGAGAAGAGGTGTGATTGTAATTGGTGGTTTCACCAAAACCTCGAATGTTGTTCCAAACGGTATCACGATAGGCACTGTAACCCTCTGCTTCACGATCAATAACTCCTGTAGGTTCACCAACCAAGGCTAAGTTGCTTGCGTTAAAATCGAACTTGAGGTTTTTAGTGATGTCGTACTGCAAGTTGTAATCTCGCTTCCAGTTCCACTGCTTGAGTACCTGCGTTTGAATCAAGACATCAGACTCCACTCCGAAGAGTGCTCCTGTGTTGTTTCTCAGTCTACTGGTTTCGTAGGTACGATCCATGAGCGTGCTGAATGAAAACTGCTTGATTCCTGTGTAGAAGTTAAAGTCCTTTAACCACTTCAAATAAGCTGCATTTCCTATCAACTTATTGAAAGGTTTTACCTCGGTAGGTTTGTTGTTGAAGCTGTAGTTCAATCCACCTCGGTATTGCTTGTTCATGAGGAACTCCATGTTGATGTCGCGTCGGTAGGTTTCATTGTAACCGTATGACAAACTGAAGTTCGAAATATTATAGAATCGGGGATCTGAACTTCCTCCAGAACCACCTTTTCCACCCTTCGATGGATTATCGTTTTTCCCGTCTTTACCTTTTCCTGCCTCTTTTGGTGCATTACCGGTTGGCGCAATCCTAAAGTTGGTAACGTTGATGCTTCGTCTTCTTACAATTTGTTGGGCCCGCTTTCGCTGAGGTCTTGTCAACTGAACTTCATCAATCTCAATATCTGGTCTGAGCGGATCGAACTGTGGTGTTGTTACACTTTCAGAGTACCCCAAGTACAAAGGAAGCTGAACACCATATTCTTCTGGGAAGAATTTCCCTAATTGAAGCGTTGAGTTCGCGTCTACACCAATTACTGTTTCTCGTTGGCGCTCTTGAACTCTTTGCTCCAGTGTTCCCCACCCTGGAGTAGAAATATTACCTGCTACAGAAATATTACCGAAATCAGCAAGTGTGGCATTCATACGAGCTACTGCAGCCCAACCGCCCTCTTCATTAAAGTCGGTCAAACGAAGCTCATTTGCCCAAATGGTAGCACACTTCGCCAAGCCATCATCGCCGGCAAAATTTCCGTCATCTTTATCCGGGTTTCGAACGCCAATCATTAAAACAATAACATTCGCCAAGTTTGGATTACCCTTGATTTTAATTAAAGCTTCACCATCTCTTTGTGTGAAGACTTGCTGAACAGGGAAACCAGAAGGTCGTTCTACCTTAAGCGTTTGTAGTTTCTTAAATTCAATTTCAAAGTCGTTTGCCTCGGGCCAGATGGCATCGGGGTCTCCTGTGTACCATGGGGTGACGGTCATTGGTAATTCATACTCGTAGTAATTATCGTCGAAATCACTACCCAGTCTAATAAAACACGTCACATCTTTATTGGCCAGCACCTCTTCATCCGTGCCGGCTTCCGCATGCACGAACATCTTCAGCTTTTCGTACATCCTCATGTCGAAGTTCACGTTCCGGTAGGCGGCTCGTGCATCACCATCTTCGAGGTTGCAAACGTTTAAGGCGAGCGATTGTTCGTTCAACTGACGCTGATTGGCGGTTGCCACATCAATTTCTCGCTGAATTCCAGGAGGGGTAACATAAGGAATTGGATCTCTGTTTCCGTTTTCCTCGATGTTTACGGCGTTGATATTAAAGGTAGTTGGTTCTGGATCTCCAGGTTCGATCTCTTGAGCACCTTCGAGTGACCCGAGGAATTGTCTCCATTCACCACGAATCAACTCCAAACGAGCAAAACGCAGGGTAACTTCTTCATTCCATCCCTTCATGAACATTCTCATGAAACGAATACTTCTAAAATCAGAGATGCTTCCTACACGTCGTTGGAATTCACGCACTGGAATTCTAAACTGGTACCAACGAACATTTCGGTCACCCTCTGGTGTATTCACGTTTTGTTCGAAGCTATCAAAGATGTAGTTGTTTCCAATGTTTTGCTCTCCGAGGTCTGGCTGACGAAGACTAACTTTATATTGGTAGTAGCTTTCGATGGTTCCAAGCGTAATGTCGCCATTGATGTCCTCCGTATTCGGAATGGTGGTTGCCGTAATTGGGTAACCGTTCGGGCTGGCCGTGTTGGCGTTTCCTTCATAACCGTTGAAGTCCTTGTAACGCTGCAAGATGGTAGCATTGGCAGCTTGGGCCTCAGGCGTTCGGAAGTATTCAAAGTCATCAGCAGAAGGGTCGTTCACATAACGAGAATAGGCTTCAGGAGTAAGGAAGGCCTGCAAATCAGCGAGCCAATCAGCAAAGAAGTCTTGCTCTGCGTCGCTGTTCAATCCATCCAAACCAATATCTTGCTGCTGGTAGTTACCTACTGAGTTATCGAAGGCATTTACGACGTTAAAAGTAGAAGGGTCTGGATAGAATCCCCATGTGCCCGTCAATATTGGAAGGTCTTGGTTTTCACTCGGCATACCGTTCTCGTAGCTCAATTGGCTATCGTTCAAGACATCTTCCGAAACGTTCCCTAAGTTGAAATAGAGGTCACCACCACTTTGGTTCGGCGAATCGTCATTAAAAGGATCCATCAACCAAAATTGAATAAACTCAATGTTTGAGGCTTCAAAATCGGTGGTTGTTAAGGCGCGTTGAATACCACCCCAGCTTTCCTCAGGATTGGCCAAGCTACCGTCTGGATTCAATCCATCGGCAAACTGATCTCCTCCTGGTGGTACATAGTTATACGGACCACGTTCATCGGGGTAATAGGTTAAATCAAGTGTGGCGATGTTTGGAGGTGTTCCTGCAGGAAGTTCACGGTTTGGGAATACCTCATTCTCAAGCACCTCACGCATTCTGTGGTCGCTTCGAATGGCATCATCAACCTGTCCGTCATTCAATCCATTCCCACGGAAGAACTGCGGATCAATAATGTACCAGCTTAATTTCGCTCTATTATAGTTGTATTGGAGATTGTCTTCAATATCACCCTCTGGGAAAAGGTCTTGCTGTAACTTAGGTGTACTCGCCAAGAACCACTGATTGATGGAACGAATATCGATGGTACTTTGGCTTCCTTCGAAATCGTCGAGGTAAGCATTTCCATCTCTACCAATGGCTCTGGAGTGCCCAGGAATAAGGTAGGCCGCCTCCGCAGAAAAATCAATGCTCGACTTCTCTTTGGTTTCGATGAATGGAATTTTATCAACCATTTTGGTTAGGAAACCAGACTCTGTTTGGTAAGAGAGGTCGGTTCCCAAGATGGTATTGTTTACTGGTTCATCACCAATATTTACCTTCTGTGTTAGGGGTCGCTCCCGCAAATTAAGCATGGTGGCCCCAACATTGAAATTATCACTCACCTCATAATCGAAGCGGGTTCCAATCATTGTTTTTGTTTGAATGTTGAAGAGGGAGTTACTTTCGAGTGATACTTTGATGGGCTGACCAGAGTCGAGGAGTCCTTCATTCAAAATTCGAACCCGACCGAGTTTATAGTCAACCGTATAATCTTGATTCTCCACCAATCTCACCCCACCCGCAGTAACGGTTACCGAACCTTGAGGAACGTTGAAAGCATTCAATGGGATCTCTGATGAAGAAGAACTTTGATACTGTCCGCGAAGTCTGAATCGATTTAAGGATGGAATTTGTTGCGCAGCTGTTTTCGTACTATCATACAAAGGCTGGAAAACCACGGTATTTACCACCGCCTCTGCTAATGCGGGTTCTGCAGGCAATCTTGTTCGAATTTCATTGGCCAGGTGTTCACCAAAAGGCTCTACAACTGGGAAGAAAATCCTACCATTATCACTTTGAATCAAACCACCCATGGTAGCTGCCTGATCAACAAAATCGAAAACACCATCTGGGTTATTCATTCCGTTGACGTCCAATTGATCCATGTTCAAAACTTGAATCAAAAGCTGTCCGTCCAAAGGCTCTCTTGGAATATAATTCAGGTCAACCCCCGTTGAGGGATCGTTATACCAAACATCCAATCTAAAGTTGTCTCTGTTCACCCCAAATGCGCCAATGCTGTAGACGTTTTTCATCATCAAGTCCCACATTGGAGAAGGATCGCCGTTGTCTAAACTTACTTGCGTAATAGAACTTTTCAGCATTTTCAATGCAAGTGCACTTGGTGCAGTGTATCCATCTTGGCTCAAGGTACCTACTTGAAAGGTTTCACCGTTCAGGGTATACTCATAAGACACCGCAAGTACCTCGGCATTATTGAGCGCCTGACGAAGTGAGACAAACCCTAGTCTTGTATTGTAAGAGTACTCAGAAGGACTAAGTTTCCTAGCATTTCCAACCCTTTCATAGTGAATCCCTTGTTGAAATTCTGGGAACTCCGCAGCAATGGCCGCGTTTGCTCCACTAAAGCCCATGATATCTGGGTTGCTAGTGACACGACTAAAAATCTCATTATTGAGGTTCGATGGATTTGGGGTGATGGCCAAGTTGGGATCATCCACATATGAAGGAACGTTGATGTTGCTCGACATGTAAGCTTGGTTCTCACCAAGATCAGCGAAACCAATCACATTCCTTACGTCTTGGGTGTTCGCTTGTTGGTTCACCACCCAAACTTCGATACGGGTGATGTTCACACCAGAATTCACCACAGGAAGACTTTGAAGGGCAATATCATATTGATCTCTGAACCAATTCGAAAGGAAGTAGTGTTTGTTGGCTTCGTAGTTGTCTGCACGAATGTCGAAAAGTTGGGTTTGTGCACCTCCTTCTACCTCAATTTCTTTTCGTTCCCCTTTTTGTTGAGAGAAAACGGTGGTGTTTCTTAAGCGACCAAACTGCGTTTCCAATTTCAGACCAAATAGACTTGAACTTCCTGAGATGAGTGTCCCACGGAGCGGCAAACTCACGTTACCTGCCTCAATTTTTTTAATGATTTCATCCTCATCGCCCGTGTACTCCAATTTCATTTGGTTCTCGAAATCAAAAGTTGCTTCGGTGTTGTATTGGGTAGTCAGTTGCATTTTCTCACCAATATTCCCCACTACATTCAATTGAATTCTTTGACGGAAATCGAAGGTACTGATGGTTCTCTGACGCTCTGGAATTCTTGGGTTTTCTGTTTTGCTGACATTAACACCAAAGGTCAATTCTGCAGATCCTTGTGGTCGAATTGAGATTTCATTTCCACCAAAAATTCGGTCAAAACCTTCTCCACCAACAGTAAGTTTAGGTTCAAAAGCACGATCTTCTTCATCTTCTTCTTCCTGCAGCCTCGTCCAATATTCAGAAACGTTTTCATTAATGCTGGTTTCTAGGTATTCATCCAGCGTGTAGGTGGTAGGCATTCTAAAGCGCAGTGAATCACCGATGGTTTGGTAAACCACATAATTCCCTGTTTCGGGGTCGTACTCAACCGAATACTGAATGTTATCTGGCCAATCGAGGGAAACTCCACCCGTATTTTCTACCGGGTTGTTGCTGTCTTCACCATGTGGAAGCGGGAGCACCACATCTCCTGTATCAACAGCTTGAACTGCTATTTTTTCTCGTCGAACTTTGGGGTGCAATGGATTCACAAAGGAACTCTCCACATTGTTAGAGAAACCTATCCACACAATACTCAGAAGGCCGATTGCCAATGAGTACTTCATCCATTTTTTAGAGCTCAAGATCACGTATTACATCAATTTGAGCGCCATCTTAATCAACGCTTCTACTGAAAGGTCAGTACCGTGCTGTTTCAAGATAGACTCGAGAGTTTTGTTCGCTTTGGTGTTGTCGAAGCCGAGCGACGACAATGCAGATAACGCTTCAAGCTTTGCTGTATTGCCCCCAAGTGAAATAATTTCTCCTCCACCACTAACTTCTCCAATTTTGTCCTGCAAATCTACAATAATTCGTTGCGCAGTTTTAGCACCAATTCCTTTCACATTTTGGATGGCTTTGACATCGCCACTTAAGATGGCTGTTTTCACCTCATCCGGACTCATTGACGAGATGATCATTCTCCCGGTAGAAGCCCCAACGCCAGAAACAGAGATGAGCTTCAGAAATACAGACCGTTCATCTTCTTGATGAAAGCCATATAAGGTATGGGCATCTTCTCGAACTACCAAGTGGGTTAAGAGGCGAACATTTTCATCGTCTCCAAGGGCTGAATACGTGTGCAAACTGATATTAACAAAGTAGCCTACTCCGGCACATTCAATAACAGCATGCGTGGGGGATTTTTCGATCAATCGACCGTTAAGGTGATGTATCATAATTTATTTCGTTTGGGCGTCAACAACTGCGATGCGCACCATATTCACTATTTCTCGAACACTGCAACCCATTTGAAGAATGTGGAAAGACTTCTTCATCCCTAAAAGGATGGGCCCAATAACTTCCTTCTCCCCCATCTCTTGCATCAACTTATAGGCGATATTTCCTGAAGCGAGGTTAGGGAAAATAAGGGTATTGGTAGTTCTATTTTTTAATTGGGAAAATGGAAAAAGCTCAGCAGCCATTTCGTTGTTGAGCGCAAAATTCGCTTGAATCTCTCCGTCCACGATTAATTCTGGATGATTGCGGTGAAGCAATTCCGTCGCCTTGCGCATTTTCTGTGCATCTGCCCCTTCTGCCGACCCGAAATTCGAGTACGATAAAAGCGCAATTTTTGGCGTGATGCTCATCTTTTGGATTGTTTTGTTCACCAAAAGCGTGATATCTACAATCTCTTCAGCCGTGGGGTCTAGGTTCACGGTGGTGTCTGCAAAGAAAACCGGACCTTTTTTCGACTCGATGATGTACATCCCCGCGACTTGCTTGGCGCCTTCTTCCATTCCAATGATTTGGAGGGCCGGACGAATAACGTTTCTATAGTTTCTAGCAATTCCAGAAATCAAGGCGTCTGCATAGCCTGTCTCAACCAGCATCGCCCCAAAATAATTTCGGTCTCTCATTGAGCGCACTGCTTCACTCAAAGTGAGTCCTTTTCGTTTTCGCTTCTCAAAAAGTATACTTCCGAAATAATCGCGGCGTGCACGTTCACTTGCGGCACGAGCATCAACAATCTCAACACCCTCCAACTCCAGGTTGTTGTCCTCAATCATTTTCTGAATCAGTTCAATATCACCCAAAAGAATTGGCACCGCAATACCCTCATCTACCGCTTGTTCCGCAGCTTTGAGTATTTTATAATTATCCGCCTCAGCAAAAACCACTTTCTTCGGTCGCTTCTTCGCGCGCTCGGAGATACTTCTTATAAGTTTATTGTCCTGACCTAGTCGTCTTCTCAATTCTCTTGCGTAGGCATCCCAATTTAAAATTGGTTTTTGCGCTACCCCAGAATCCATCGCTCCTTTCGCCACCGCCATACTAACAGTAGTGATCAATCTTGGATCCATTGGTTTTGGGATGATGAGTTCTTTCCCGAAAGACATGTTCTTCAAGTCGTAAGCCTCATTCACCTCTTCAGGCACGTTTTCCTTAGCTAAATCTGCAATGGCCTTTACGGCAGCGAGCTTCATTTCATCATTAATGCATGTTGCTCGCACGTCTAAGGCACCTCTGAATATATATGGAAAACCAAGTACATTGTTCACTTGGTTGGGATTGTCAGACCTCCCGGTTGCCATAATCACATCTTTGCGAACACTCTTTGCTTCGTCGTATGCAATTTCAGGATCTGGATTCGCGAGAGCAAAAACAATCGGGTTTTCAGCCATGCTTGCAATCATGTCTTTATTCACAACACCACCTTTGCTCAAACCCAAAAACACATCGCAATTTTTCATTGCCTCGGCCAAATCTTTAAAATCATGATCTCCAGCAAAACGCTGCTTTCTCTTGTCGAGATCAGTGCGGGTTTTGCTGATCGCTCCTTTGGAATCGAACATCACCATGTTCTCAAGTCGCGCACCCAATTTTAAATACAAGTCTACACAAGACATGGCCGCTGCACCTGCTCCACTAATAACAATGCGCACATTTTCAATGCTTTTCTCTGCCAATTCCAAGGCGTTCAAGAGGGCGGCAGAAGAAATGATGGCCGTTCCGTGCTGGTCATCATGCATGATCGGGATGTTCAATTCAGCCTTTAATCTTTCTTCAATTTCAAAGGCTTCCGGAGCTTTAATATCTTCTAGGTTAATCCCTCCAAATGTTGGAGCTATGGCCTTAACCGTTTGAACAAAAAGGTCAACATCACTCGCGTCCACCTCAATGTCGAAAACGTCGATGTCTGCAAATATTTTGAAAAGCAAGCCTTTTCCTTCCATTACTGGTTTGCTGGCTTCCGGACCAATATCGCCCAAACCAAGCACTGCTGTTCCGTTTGAAATCACGGCTACAAGGTTTCCTTTGGTCGTGTATTCGTAAACGTCCTCAGGTCTTTCAGCGATGGCAAGACAAGGTTCAGCCACTCCCGGAGAGTAGGCCAAAGATAAATCGAGTTGAGAACTGTAAGGCTTCGTAGGAATAACTTCCAACTTCCCCTTTCGGCCTTGAGAATGATAATCAAGTGCCTGTTGTTTTCTGATTTTGTTCATGAGGGCGTAAAGATAGTGGTAAGCATTGGGTGTTCCAATATTCCTAGAGAGCAGTTTATCACCAATCTTAAGTCTAAGGCCTTAAGCCAAGAACAAATGCAGCATACCTGCTATTGTTTGAAGCTACGATAAGAACTTCTTTTCCAAGCGATGGCACAAAAACACATTGCATGTCTACCACATTACCTGGAGCGTAGAAGCCACTTTCTAAAACCCGACGCTCCTCAAAGCTTCCATCGGCCATTTGAACAAGCACCAAGCCGTTCGATGCATCATGCCTCGTGGTTTCCACCTCTGCACCAAAATGATTCCCTGCAAGAACCAAGTCTAATCGACCATCTCCATTCAAATCTCGAGCAATAATCGACTTTAGTGCGGAAATCTGGGCTAATGCAGGCAAGGCTTCAAAACGCCATCCGCTGCCGTCTCTGTAAGCAATCCCAGAGCGGAACTCATTCACCTCCAGATACAAGGCATCGTCAATTCCAGCACCCAAAACCTCTTGTATATTGGCCTCGCTGAAGCTTTTATAATCTGTAAATTTCTCTTTAACAAAAGGCATTTGCTCGGAAGAACATTCTCTCCCTCTCACCGGAACAAACTCATCCTTATAGCTCTTAGAAAGCACCACATCGTTGGTTCCATTTCCATCAAAATCTTTGGCATAAACACGAAGTGGTTTTTTGTTGCTGACGTGAAACTTGGTGTTTTCGCCCATGTTGCCCAGGAGTAGATCGAGCTGACCATCATTATCGACATCAGCTAAATCAATGCTCCACCACCATCCTCGGAAAGCTTCTAAACCTAAACTCAATGGCGATTTTTCTAAGCCGCTTTCGCCCCAAGTGAAAATGCTCGGACTCATCCATTCACCCACAGCAATAAGTTCTGGACGCTCATCGCCCTCCAGGTTGGCCCATCTCACATCGGTAATGACCCCATTTTGTCCTAACAAGTCGCTTACATCTTGAGCAGAGAATTTCCCGTCGCCCAAGTTTTCGAGTAAGTAAGATCGATCAATCTGAGGATATTTCCCCGGCAATACCCCTCCAGCAAGAAAGACATCTACATCGCCATCGAGATCCCAATCTAGGGCTTTCACCACTGAGGCGTTGGTGGTGATTTCCGGCCATGCTCCAGCACTTGCCCTTTCGAAGCTCCCACTGTTATTCATGTACAAGCGTGCAGCATAACGTGAACTATTCACTTCAAATTCATAACCACCACTGGCCACTACCAAATCTTGATCTCCATCCTGATCAGCGTCAAACAAAATTGCCGACACGTCTTCATACATCTCATCTTTCAAACCTGAGGCCCTCACATCAAAGCCGCCTTGCTTGTTTTGCAAAAGAAATTGCGATTCAAAACCAATGGAGGCGCCGAGAAAGGCATCTTCTAAACCGTCGCCATTTATATCGCCAACAGCAAGAGCCGGACCGTGCTCGCTTTGTTTGTGTGGCAATAAAATCTCTCTACTGAAATCGTCATAAGCGTTTTCTTGATGTGGAACTGCACTTGCGATGGCTTGTGAATAGTCTCTAAGGAGCGCTGGTTTGAAATCATACACCTTTATCGCTTGCACTTTTGCTTCTTTCGAATTGAAGGTGATGCGTTGATTAGCTGGCACATCGTAGCGTTTGATCGCCTTTCCATCAGGAAAAATAACAAGCAAGGAATCAATAACTGTTTGTTCTCCTAGACCAAAGTGCATGATCGGTTCTGATGAAGATTGGTAAGCGCGAACCCCTGTTAATTCTTGATACCTGATTTCTCCATCTACAAAGGCAATGGCTTTCGTTCCTAAACCTTGTTGATTCATGGTTCCCGCATTGGCCGCTACTTGTAACCAATTTCCAGTCGACACTTGATTTTCGTAAATGAAAGGATGTGCATTGTTGTTGTTCACGATCAAATCCAAATCACCATCTTGGTCGAGGTCTGCGGTAATTGCGCCAAAACTAAATGCTGGTTCAGCCAAGCCCCAATCATCGGTGGTCTTTTCAAAGTGGAAATTACCTTTATTGTGAAACAGGTAGTTGGGTGTTAATGTCACCGGCGCCTCTTCCACCATTTCAAAGAGGTTCACTTGTGCTCCTTGCTCCAGTTTCTCTTCAAAGCTCAAAGCAAAATCGTTGTTCCTAATGTCTCTATTGATGCCGTTTGTTACATACAAATCATTCCATCCGTCTTGATCGAAATCACTCGCCAAAACAGCCCAACTCCAATCGGTTGAAGCGATGCCAGCCATCTGTGCTACATCAGAAAAGAAGCCTGTTCCGTTGTTCATTTGTAGTACATTACTCATGTATTGGTAGTTGTAGCCTTTCGACACATAACTCCAAAAGTTTTCTGGCTGCATTGAAGGCATGTTGGTTTTTGATCGCTGATGATCTTCTGCTTGCATATCGAGCACCGTGAGATCTACAAAACCATCGTTATTCAAATCTGCCGCATCACAACCCATTGCAGTAAAGGCCGTGTGCTTGATGCGTTCATTCAACTGATTTACAAAGGTTCCATTTCGCTGGTTGATGTACATGTAATCTGGTCGCTCATAATCGTTCGCCACATAGATGTCTACCCAACCATCATGATTCAAATCTGAACAAACCACGCCTAAGCCAAAGGAATAAGCATCCACACCTGCTTCCTTTGAAACGTCGGTAAAAACTGTCCCTCCTTCATTGCGGTAAAGCTTATCGCTCGAAAATTCTGGAAAGCCCGTTTCTTGGTAGCGGATTTTTTGATCAAGGTTGTTGCTTGGTGCGTTGAGGAGAAATAGATCCAAGTCGCCATCATGATCATAATCAAAGAAAGACGCCTGTGTACTGTATCCAATATTATCAACGCCATAAGCAGCTGCTTCATCCTTAAAGCTCCCATCTTTTTGGTTGATGAACAAGCGATTTCTTCTAAGCTCAGGCTGGTCGTCATCCATTCGCCATGATGACCTGCACACATAGATATCGAGGTGTCCATCGCCATTTACATCAGCCATGGCCACCCCATTAGACCATGTTCCTGGCTCTTGGATTTTGGCTAGAAGCGATGCGTCCTCAAACTGAAAATTGCCCTTATTTAGATAAACTGCATCTTCCACTTGATTGCCCGAAAAATATAAATCAGGCAAGCCGTCGCCATTTAAATCACCCGCTGCAACACCTCCACCGTAATAAACGGCATCCCATTCCAAGTGATTTACCTCTTCTGTTTCGGTGATGGTGTTTTGAAAAGTTACCCCTGAGTTCGAAGCCGAGTGCTGGCTGAATCGTAGTAGTGATTGATCCGCTTCACTTGATGGGAGATTTTGCGTTTCCTCTTCACTACATGAAATCAGTAAAAAACAAGAACAAAGAATGTAAAGGAGTTTTTTCATGGGAAAGTAGATGGTAAAAAAAAGGTCGATCCTTTAAGAATCGACCTTCAAATATGCTAAGAAAATCTTATTTCGACACCACCAATTTCTTGGTGCTTAGTACTTGTTCGTTAACTACAAGTGCGTAGAAGTAAACTCCATTCGCCAATTCACTTGCATCAATTTGGGCAGCTCCATGGTTTCTAGTTAAAACAACATCAGTCATTACTTCTCCTACCATGTTGTACACCACAACTTTGCTGTTTGGTGTCCAGTTGGGCACATTAAAGTCAATTCTTGCAGTGTTCGCAACTGGGTTTGGTGAAATTTGGAAGCTGGCGCTTTCGTTAGAAACCTGCTCCACACTCACCGCGCAATTTTGTGAATTCTCATCAACGCAATATGTTACATCAAAACACACTTCCTCAGTTGGGTCTTGATTATTGAAGAAGCAGTAACGAATCAAAGAAGTTCCCGGATTACCTTGATGTTGATAGTCACCAACAAAAGTACTGTTGAATTCACCTGAAGGAATGTTCACAAGAGAAGCTCCGTTAGCCAATGACATTTCTGTTCCCCAATCGTAGCAAAGTGGACCCCAACAGAAACGCTCTCTTGCTCCATCTTGCAAAACGAGGATCTCTCTTCTACATCTCACTTGCACAGGTGTGTCTCCGTTATTCTGTACATCCCAGTAAACAGCGATTGTATTGTCTTCAGTTACCGTTGGGTCTCCAGTAACGAGGTTTGTAGGCTCAATAATTTCTAAGTTTTGAGCAAAAAGGCTAGCACCAAGGAAAATTGCAGCTATAAAGAGTAGATTTTTTTTCATATTTCTCGGTTTTCACTGCAATATACAAAAGAATAAGGCTGAACCCCACCTCATTCTGTAATCATACTTGGGTTTTTAAAGCGAGTAATTTCTTACATCACAGATTCGAAAGGCTTGGCGCTAGCTGAGAAACAAGAAGTCTTGGCACTGCTCGCCGATGAAACTTCACCAGCTGCAGAAAGAAGATTGGAAAGCTATTTATTGACGACCCTGAATAAAAGGATTATTTCAAGCTTCATTTTTTACCTGCAGTCTGATTCCTCATGATACTGCACTCTCGAGTACTGCTAAATCGCAGTTCAACATTAGCCTCATCACTTTTAGGAGACCAAGAAACAAGTGACAATTTCACCACTAAAACTTCACTCCAAAAACCCCTGCAACATCCGAAAACAATCACATAACGAGGCTCTTAAGCACACAAAGAGGTAACGAAACAAGTCGAATTTCAAGCATTTTCTAGTAAAAGGACTTCGATATTCAATTCAAATCCATTTGATATTTACGTTAAAAAAAATCTACATTTACGATTCGCTAAATCAAGCTTAGATCAAATACAATAATTATGAAAAGAACTTTACGCTTTTTGATGGTCGCTTTCGCGGCAATGACGGTGAACTTCGCTTACGCGCAGTTGCCTGATGGATCTATCTGCCCTAATTGGACAGGTACTGACATCAACGGAAATACTTGGAACCTTTACGACGTTTTGGACGAAGGGAAGCAAGTAATTATTGATGTATCTGCAACTTGGTGTGGGCCTTGCTGGAACTACCATAACACTGGTGCATTGGAAGACCTTTATGAAGAGCACGGACCAGATGGTTCTGACGACTTGATGGTTTTCTGGATTGAAGGAGATGCTGCAACTACTTTGGCTGATATCCAAGGAACAGGTGGTAACACTCAAGGAAATTGGACTGCCGGTACAAACTTCCCGATCATTGATGACGCTGGCATCAGCGATTTGTTGGCTGTAACTGCATTCCCAACAATTTACTTGGTTTGTCCTAACCGTATCATTACTGAGATGGGTCAAGCTAGTGCATCTACTTTGTGGGCTGAGGCTTCTGCAGCTACTTGCCAAGCAGCTACTCAAGCAGTAGACCCTGCAATGATTGATGTTGCAACTTCAGGTGATGGTTGTACAGGTGTTTTCTCTGCTGATGTAGAGTTCATGAACCTAGGAACCAACGCACTTTCAAGCGCAACTGTAACTGCTAACGGATGCAGCAACTGTCCTTTGACTTCTAACTGGTCAGGAAGCATCGACACTTACGGAACTGCGACTACCTCAATCACTGGAATTCAGATTGATGGAGATCAAAACGTAACTTTTGATGTAACTACTTCGGGAGATGGAAACGTTGGAAACAACGCGGCTTCTGCATTCATGTATGCATCTGACCACACCACTCACTTCCAAATCAACGGTTCTACTGACAACTGGCCAGAAGAAGCTTCTTGGGAATTGAGAGATGGAAACGGAAATGTTGTTCAAACAGGTGGTGGTTACCCAAATGATGGTAACGGTACTCCAGTTGCTATTTTCCATGATTTCGCTGTTGACGGAGATCTAGGATGCTGGGAATTCACTTGGATTGATTCTTATGGTGATGGAATGCACGGAACTCAATGGGGTGGTGTTGACGGTTTTGTTAGTGTAGAGTCTATCGACACTGATGGAAACAGCACGTTCTACTACTACGACGGTTCTTATGACTTCACCTCAGACTCAGGAAACGGAAACGTTGCATCTGTATCTGTAGACGAAGCTGTTGCTTTTGAAGCTTCTATGAATGTATATCCAAATCCAACTGTAGGAGAAGCTACATTGAACTTTGTTGTTGCTACTTCAACTGAAGTAAGCTACCAAATCGTTGATATGGTAGGTAAAGTTGTTGCAAACAACGCACTTGGAACTTTGGCTCCAGGAGAGCAGCGAGTAACTTTGGACATGAACAACCTCGAAGCAGGTGTTTACATGATCAATGTTACTGCTGGTACTACAGTTGCTAGCACAAGAATTACTATCGCTAAATAAGCGATTGAGTAAATATTGAGAAGGATCAGTAGTTTGGTACGCATGTTGTATTCTAGCTGCTGATCCTTTTTTTAATTAAACAAAAACACCAATGAAATCATTCATCGTAATTGCCTTAGCATTTGTTTGCTCATTCACTAGCCTTGCACAAAACAACCAAGTACCTAGTACTAAACTTAAAGACCTTGCCGGTAATACTGTTGATACTGGAGCATTAGCCAACGACGGTAAACCGATTATCATTTCCTTTTGGGCAACATGGTGCAGCCCTTGCAAACGTGAATTGAACAACTACTCAGAACTCTACGAAGAATGGCAAGAAGAAACTGGTGTGAAAATCATTGCTGTGACTATTGACGACCAGCGTTCAGTTTCTCGTGTTGGACCTTATGTGAATTCCGTTGAGTGGGATTTCGAAATTCTTCTCGATCCTAACAAAGACTTCTCACGCGCTATGCAAGTGATTAACGTTCCTCACACCTTCTTGGTAGACGGTGAGGGAAACATCGTTTGGCAGCACAACAACTACGCTGAAGGCGATGAAGAAGAACTTTACGCAGAGTTGCTCAAATTGATGAAATAAGCCCCCGCGTTCATCAAAAGACTACCAAAACCAAAAAACCAAAAACATCTTGAAGTACTTTAAGTTCCTAATTCTAGGTCTGTTTGCACTTTTGTCTTTTCAAATCAAAGCACAAAACACCCCTGCAGATCAAGGTCAAATTCACGGAAACGTACAAATCCTCTTCCAAACGTATAGTGAAGACTCGCTGATTGGCGCAATTGTTCCTCCAGAGAAATCGGGTTTCAATGCTTTTGGAAACTTGATTTACACCAAAGGAAATTTCTCTGCTGGAATGCGTTATGAGTCTTATCTGAATGCCGTGCTAGGTTTTCCTGGTCGATTCAAAGGCTCGGGTATCGGCTATCGCTTTGCGCAGTACCAACACCAGAAATTCGACATTACCATTGGTAACTTTTACGACCAATTTGGAAGCGGTTTGATTTTTCGCGCTTACGAAGAACGAAACCTTGGATTAGATAATGCCCTTGATGGTTTTAGGGTGAAATTTAATCCTGTTGCAGGTGTTTACTTGAAAGGTATTTACGGAAAACAACGTCTCGATTTTGAAGATGGTTTGGTGAATGGCCCAGGTATTATTCGAGCTTTAGATGGAGAAATCTTCTTGAATGAGGCCTTCGAATCACTCGCCGAGAAAAAAACCAAAATCACCCTTGGAGGATCCTTTGTGACTCGTTTTCAAAGTGGAGGTACCATTGAAAAAGACACCCTCGTCTTGGAAGTTCCAGACAATGTGGGCTCCTATGCAGCAAGACTTAATGTGATCCGAGGGAATTGGAACTTCTATGGGGAATATGTTGCGAAAATCAATGATCCCAATGCCGATAACGGATTTACCTACCGCGCTGGAGAAGGCTTTTTTACCAACCTCAGCTACAGTCAAAAAGGATTTGGATTCAACCTTCAAGCCAAGGTGGTAGATAACATGAGCTTTCGTTCAGACCGAAACCTACTCCTCTTTGACGCACCAATTAACTTCATTCCAGCAATTACACAACAGCATACCTATAACTTAGCAGCAACGCTGTATCCCTACGCAACAGTAATCAACGGAGAAGCAAGCTACAGTGGTGAAGTCTTCTTCAAAATCCCAAAAGGAACAGCCTTGGGTGGAAAGTATGGAACCAACATCACCATGAACTACGCTGCAGCCAACTCTCTTGATACAACCCAGCTCGCTGGCGTAGAAGGAGTGGTAGACGGATATACACGCAACTCTTGGGGCTTTGGCGGAACGAAGTATGTTCGCGACTTCAACGCTCAAATTTCAAGAAAAATCAATAAGGATCTCAAAGCGAAGTACACTTACTACTACTTAGAGTTCAACCCACTGGCAACACCGGTAACAACCGATGAGAAGAGCATGATCTTCGCTGATATCCACGTACTTGAATTAAACTACAAGATTAAACCTAAGCACTCTATTCGTTTAGAAGCGCAAACGCTCTTTACAGAGCAAGATAAAGGAGATTGGGCAACGGTTATTCTCGAATACAACTGGTCGCCTCACTGGTTCTTCAGTATCATGGACCAATACAATTACGGTAATGATAATACGGAAGAGCGTGTTCATTACGTTTATGGAACAATGGGCTATATTAATGGTTCTAATAGAATATCTGTTGGATACGGAAAACGAAGAGAAGGTATCTTCTGTGTAGGAGGTGTTTGTAGAGCCGTTCCTGCATCTAACGGATTTGAATTAACGATAACAAGTAGTTTCTAAGCAGCAGCACTATGAAAAAGACAGCATTCTTTCTTATCGCAAGCATTGGACTTTTGGCTTCTTGCGATGTTATTGAAGACCCGATCATTCCTGTTACCACGAATTACGATGAAGCTACTTACGGACCACCACCTAGCTTCGGTGCTCCTGAAGACCTCACACGTAATGTATTGTTAGAAGACTTCACTGCGCACCAATGTGGAAACTGCCCGGCAGCTGCAATTGTAGCTGAAGCCTTAGAGGATACCTATGGCCAAGATATCTGTGTGGTAGCCATTCATTCTGGTAGCCTAGCTGCTACAAATGAAGAAGGTGCCTTCACCACTGATTGGACCAACGAAATCTCAGATATCTACTACAATCAACTCGACTTCCAAGCCAACCCGCTTGGAAGGGTGAATCGCAGTCCTTCTCTGGGCACCTTTCTGTTCCCCGTTGAATGGGAACCACTTGTTGAAGATATCATTACCGAAAATGTTGAGGTTGCCCTGCAAATCGCAACGAATTACTCTGATCAAAATAACGAGGTGAACATCCACGTTAACGGTCAATTTCAAGAAAGCTCCCCAGGTAATTTGAAGCTAGCTGTGCTGGTTTTGGAATCGCACATCATCGATTACCAGCTTGATTACAGCTCAGACCCTGAAGTTATTCCCGACTACGAATTCAACCATGTTTTAAGAGACGCTGTTACTGGTCCGTTTGGTTTAGACTTTTCTATCAATGCCGAAGATGGCGATGAAGTTCAAAAAAACTACACCTACGAGTGGAACAACGCTTGGCAAGTTGAGAATGCATCTATTGTTGCCTTCGTTTATGATAATGAAACAGGACAGGTCATCAATACGGTTAAAACATACATTACTCAATAAAGATGTTCAAGAACGCTGCCTTTTTGCTCTTCGCTTTACTGCTAAGTACCTGCCTTTTTGCACAAGACAACTCTTTTCAAGGCGGTTTAGTAGGCGGACCACTAGTTAGTCAGGTGTCTGGAGATGGGCTTGGTGGCTTTGACAAATTGGGGTATCAATTGGGTGCTTATGTGCACATCCCGTTTTCCAAAAAATGGGCAGGTAAAATTGAGCTTGGTTACATCGCCAAAGGAAGCCAACGACCAGGAAACCCAGACAACATTGGTGAAAACACTTGGGGATACCGCTTCAATTACATCGAAGTACCTCTATTACTCGAACGTCAATTCAGAAAATTCAACATTCAGTTTGGTCCTGCCATCGGTGTATTGGTGAGTTCTTCTCGTGTCTTCAATAAGGAGAAGTTTGAGATTGTTAATCCAGAAGCGGCTTCAACAGACATCAGCTTTATGGGTGGAATTGCCTATCCGCTCAGCGATAAGTTTACAGCGAGCATGAGGTATTCGCAAAGCCTTGTTCCTGTTCGCGATTATGTTGATGTTGGCGTGAACCCCGTGTTCGATGGTGGCATGTACAACAGCGCCCTGCACCTCATCGTACATTATCGCATTGGAGCGAAGTAAACACCTACTTTTTTGGCAGTATTGCGTTTTCCTCTAAGCGTGCTTTTAGTTCTTGATAGAAGCTCATCATTTCTTCATGCTTCTTGGCTACTTCTGCTGTCCTTTCTTGCGCAATCTGAACCGCTCTAGCCGCATTTTCTCCGGGGAACTCTCTACCTGTGTCTATGAGATTACTCGCGTTCCAAAGCACATTTGTTAAGCGCTCAGTAACATGGTCATAACCCTTGAAGTCTTTATCAATCATGTATAAACCTTCAAAGGCAGCACATTCTTGATTTAAGCTGTCGAGTTGATTAGAAAGGTCGGTCAAGGTCGAATCGCTGAGATAATTCAAGTTCTGTTCTGCAAGCTTTATTGTTTTTCTCATTTCCTTCATCGACTCAAAAAGGGAATCGGCCAAAACCACCGTTTTTTCAAGTTGTTGATGAAGGTCGTAGCGCTCCGCGTAAGCCATGTCAATAAAAACCACCCTTGGATCATAATGAACCTTCACCGAACCACTGGCCTTTAAATCTTGATAAGAAAGTTCCACTTGATATTCACCGGGTGCTACACTCATCCCTCCACCAGGAAGTGCATCTTCTTTTCGCTCTGAGCGCGATGGCCAAAACACACCTTGCTCTCTTAAATCCCAAGGCACCGTCACCAAACCTGAATCCAGACTTACTTTGAATGCCCTGATTTCTTCACCTTCACTGGAATAGACCTTCAACAAACCTTCCTTTTCATCTTCAAGAAGCGTGTTTTCCCCAATGAAAAACGTCAAGCGAGCTCCACCTCTTCTGTTCTCTCCGTTCCATTGATGATCTGCTTCGAAGCGCGAACCCGCAGGTTGTTTGTAATTGGCCAAATAGGCATCTGGGGCAGAAACGAACTCAAAGCTATCAGCTTCAAAACCACTCCTTGCCATGAACTCAAGCGGAGCAATATCATCAAGAATGTAGGCCCCTCGTCCAAAAGTACCAATGATCAAATCATTTTCTACTGGATGAATTTTCAAATCAATTGTAGGAACAGTGGGATAATCGTAGGTCCATTTCGTCCAAGACACTCCCCTGTCGAAAGAGTAAAACAATCCGTTTTCAGCCCCCAAAAAGAGCAAATCTGGTGTGTTTGGATGTTGCACTACGGCGTGGCAATGTCCTAACTCATTCCCTTCCTTATCCATAGTACTTTCCACTAAATTGCTCCAAGTTTTTCCGAAATCATTGGAATAGAAAAGGTAGGGTTCCCAGTTGTTTCTTCGGTAATCATTCACCACAACAAAGACCTCATCGGCTTCAACACTAGGTGTGATTTGGGCTACCCAAGCTCCTGCAGGCATGTCCTTAATCCCCGCGCTTGCTTTGCTTTTCAGGTTCATCTTTGTCCAAGTCTTTCCAGCATCTTTAGTGAGTTGAAGATTCCCATCATCAGTCCCTACCCAAATCACCTCCTTCGCTGCAGGATGAGGAGCGATGCAAGTAATGGTGGTGTGGTTTTCTGCTCTTGTGGCATCAATGGTTAAGCCGCCTGAAAGGGCTTGTTGCTGCTTCTCAGGGTCGTTTGTTGTTAAGTCTGGCGACAATTGAGTCCAAGATAAACCGCGGTCTTCACTGTAATGCACAAACTGGCTACCAAAATAAAGCGCGTCTGCACTGTGAGGATCAATAGCAATGGCTGCATTCCAGTTGAAGCGCAAGGGGATGGAGTCTGCTGAGGTGGGTTGAATGAAAATCATTTCGCCACTTTCGGTATCTACATTGTAAACATTTCCTCCCTGGTACATGCTGTAAACGTAGCGCGAATCTCCAGGAATTGGCACAACATCAAATCCATCACCAAAAGAGATTTCTTGCCAAAGGTTGTTTCCTAGCGGACCAGAAATCCAGGCGTAAGCGGGTGCCTTCCAAGAACCGTTGTCTTGCATTCCACCATAAATGTGGTAAGGTGTTTCTAAGTCGTAGTTAATGTGGTAGAACTGACCTACAGGCAAATTGTTGACGAATTGCCAATGCTCCCCGCCATCTCTCGATATGTTCAATCCTCCATCGTTTCCATCCAGCATTAAATCTGGGTTTTCTGGGTGAATATAAAAAGCATGATGATCTGGGTGAGCTCCCGAATAGGGTAAAATTACCTCGAAGTTTTTGCCCCCATCGATGCTCTTTGAAACCATGCTGTAGAGGTTATAAACGGTGTTTTTTTCTTTGGGGTGAACGAAGATATCGGCATAGTAAAATGGACGATTACCAATATCTTCAGTAGCCTGTAGTTTCCAAGTAAAACCACCATCGCTAGAACGATAGAGTCCGGTTTTCTCACTCTCAATAAGCGCGTAAACCACTTTTGAATCGCTCTGCGCAATGGCAATACCAATTCGTCCGTAAGGTCCATCTGGCAAGCCGTTTTTCCCATTCAACCTTTCCCAAGTCTTGCCACCATCGAGAGTCATGCTCAAAGAAGATCCTTCTCCTCCCGAATTGAATGTCCAGGGTTTTCTCCCGTATTCCCACATTGCTGCAAAAAGCTTATCGCTGTTTTCAGGGTCCATCACCAAGTCGGCACAAGCTGTTTCATCGTTGTGCTTGAGCACATGCTTCCAAGACGTTCCGCCGTCTTCGCTTTTGTAAACCCCACGTTCTGGATTTTTACCCCAAATGCTCCCGAGCGCCGCTACGTAGATGTTTTTATCGTTGTTTGGGTCGATGATGATCCGGTGAATGTTCTTTGTCGCCTCCAAACCCATCAGTTCCCAGGTTCTTCCTCCATTCAGAGAACGGTAGATTCCTTTTCCACTTGAATGAGAATTTCTAGGGTTTCCTTCGCCCGTTCCCAACCAAATTTGATCTGATTTTTTCTGGTTGATGGCAATAGCTCCAACCGAAGAAGTAGCTTCCTGATCAAAAATGGGCGACCACGTGATTCCGCCACTTTCTGATTTCCAAGCACCACCTGAAGCCGTTCCAATGTAGATGATTTCAGGCTTGTCTTGAACCAAATCAATCGTGGTTACCCTTCCGCTCATGGTGCCCGGACCAAGGTGTCTCATGTTCATTCCACTGAGGTAGAGACTGTCGTTTTGAGCTTGCACGCACGTCATCGCGAAGCAAAGAAATACTAGACTGATAAATCCTTTCATGAGCCTAAGATAGTAAGTCTGAAAATTCTTCGACTTATATTCTGAGCAGAGCGGCACGAATGTCTATTTTTAGGGCAATGAAAGCGAAAATTGGCATCATTACAACTTGGTTTGAACGAGGAGCAGCGCATGTTTCGAAAGCCATTATTGATGTCATCAAAGATGATTTCGAGGTCTACATCTATGCCCGTGGTGGAGAAGTTGCGGCCAATCATCCCTCGGCATGGACACATGAGCATCTACATTGGGGAACAACTCTGCCCTACGCCATGAAAACCCACGTGGATTTACCCGATTTCAAAAAGTGGTTAAAAAACACCACGCCGGATGTCCTCCTCTTTAACGAACAGCATTCGTGGGAAGTGATTCTTTGGTTAAAAGAGAACAGCCGCATCCCAATTGGGGCTTACATCGATTACTATACCGATGATTCTCGCGAACACTTTGCGCTTTACGACTTCCTGATTTGCAACACGCGCAGGCATAAAATGGCTTTTCAAGACCACCCCAATGCTTGGTATATTCCCTGGGGAGCAGACCTTAGCCTCTTCAGTCCGAAAAAAAAAGAAGTACAAAAAAAGGCCTTGACTTTCTTTCACAATGCCGGAATGAACCCCTACCGAAAAGGCAGCGACTTGGTGATTCAAGCTTTTGCTTCGATGAAAGAAAAAGACTGTAAACTGATTATTCATGCGCAGGTGGGACCAGATGTGCTAGAAGCAACAATTCGAGACATGCTGGATGATGAGCGCATCACTTGGATTCAAGAGGAAGTGCCTGCCCCCGGGCTTTATCATTTAGGCGACGTTTATGTTTACCCTTCGCGTTTGGATGGAATTGGCTTGTCTTTGCCCGAAGCGCTTGCTTGCGGCTTGCCCGCGATAGTACCCAATGAAGGACCAATGAATGAGTTTGTTTTTGACGGTTTGAACGGGAAGTGGGTGGATGTGGCGAGGCGATGGAAACGGGAAGACGGCTATTTCTGGCCCATGAACGAAGTAAAAGTAAGTGCGCTGGCTGAAGCCATGGATGAAATTGCCCTCGATAAAGGTCAACTTTCCCTTTGGAAAGATCGCGGAATCTCATTTACACAGAAACACTTGAACTGGCATAAAAATGCGGCTGGATTAAGTGCTTTGCTCCAAGGGGTGAAGTCCAATGCAGCAAGTGCTAAAGCCTTGGATGCATGCAAAAACTACCAAGGCGCTCTAAATCCCAAGCTCACTTTGAAAATGAAACTCCATCGCTTTTTGGTGAAAATTGGTGCGCGTAAACTGAAACGAATGTTCACGCAAGCATGATCTTACAGGGGAAACATATCTTTTTGCTTTCCACTGAGTTTTGGGGTGCACACTACCTTTCGAAGCACCACTATGCCATGACCTTAAAGGAATTGGGCAACGAGGTTTATTTCATTCAACCCGGAAAAGAAAAAGGAGCAAAAGACGCAGGGGAGAGTCCAGAAGGCATCAAACTCATCGACTTCAAACCCTCAAGTGGTCAGCGTTATTTACCCAAAGCGATTGCCCGAAAAATACAAGCGCAAGAGTGGAAAAAAATCATTGACATCGCTCAGCACGAACCCGATCTCATTTGGAGTTTTGATAACAGTCGTTTGTTTCATTTGGACGCTTTGGGAAACGAGGTGAAAAGCATTCATCACGTTGTGGATTTAAATCAGGATTTTGAATTGGCTGCTGCAGCTTCATCGGCCAAGCTGTGCTTGGGAAGTACGCGTTTTATTGTTGATCGTTTGAGAGCGCATCAAGAAGAGAGCTACTTTCTTCATCACGGTTGTGTGGCGAGGCCTTGTTCTAAAAAGCCCCTTTCATCACCCATAAAAATGGCTTACTTAGGAAACATCTTGCTTCGCTTTGTGGATCGTGATTTCCTTATTCAAATGATTTCCTCGTTTCCTGACATCGAATTTCACTTCATCGGTGGATACACGCAGAACAATCTTATTCATAGCATTAGTGCTGAGGATAAGGCTTTTATAAAAAACTTGAGCACCGCTAAAAATGTGGTCTTGCACGGAAGTGTTGAGCAAAACAAACTTTCTATGCTCATGGAAGAGATGGATGCTTTCTTTATCGCTTACGCCAAAGCCCATTACGAGCAAGCAGCCAACCCGCATAAAGTTATGGAGCTCTTATCTACAGGAAAAGCGGTTTTGAGTTTTCCTATTGATGCTTTTTTGGACGAAGAACTGCTTCATTTTGCTGATACAAGGTCTGACTTTTTTCAATTGATTGAAGCACTACGTCAAGGCCATTTGCCCGATCGTTCTGCCCAACAACTGGCCTTCACTGAAGCCCATTCATACAAAGCACAAATAGCTAAAATTGAGGCATGGATAAAGCACTGGTAAGCATCATCATGCCCGTTCACAACGGGGCAACAAGCATCGGAAGCGCCATTGAATCAGTGCTTCAACAGGTCCATCAAGAATGGGAGTTGATTGTGATTGATAACGCTTCAAAAGACGATTCCGCTGGCATTGCCCGAAGCTTCAATGATGATAGAATTATTGTCGCCCAAGAAGAGCGTATAGGTGTTGCATTTGCCCGCAACAAAGGCTTAGACTTGGCACGAGGGAGCTTCATTTGTTTTTTAGATGCCGACGACCGATTACCAGAAAGCAGCCTTTCTTCCCGACTCCATTTGTTTGCACGGCAAGAAGCATTGGGTGCTGTTGACGGACAAGTTATTCGTGAGGGTGGTGCACATCAATGGAGCCCAAAAATCAAAGGCGATGTGCTCCAAAACTTACTTGAGTTGAATGACGGGGCTTTTACCGGCATTACTTGGATGATAAAGTCAGAAATAGTCAAACACCTTCGCTTCAACACCGCTCTTAGTCATTGCGAAGACCTTTATTTTTTCATCACATGTGCGAAAAAAGGACTTCAATATGATTTTGTTGAGCTTCCTGTTTATGAAGTTGTTGGAAGTGAGGGCAGCGCAATGAGCCAGCTCCGAGGCTTAGAGGAGGGATATGCTCAACTACTTCGACTCCTTGAAAAGGACTTTACAGCGCTCATCAACATCAAGGAATTGAAGCAAAAAGTTCGGCGCATCATGTGGCGTTCTTACTTGAAACAAGGAAAAGTATTGCCCGCGCTGCGTGTGTTTTTCTCATCTTTACCATCATGAAGATTCACATTATCATCGGAACAAGGCCCGAAGCCATCAAAATGGCCCCGGTGATTAAAGGTTTAAGCCATTTCCCGAAAATCAGCAGCACCGTTATTGGCACCGGGCAACACGCCGATCTCTTGGAAGGAATGTTGGCCAGTTTTGGCCTGAGTATGGACCTGCATTGGCCCTACTCTTTGGGAAGGACTCAGCACGAACTGCTTTCAGAACTCCTTCTTCGTTGCGCCAATTTTTGGCAGGAAAACCCTGCAGACCTTGTTTTGGTTCAGGGCGATACTTCCTCAGCCTGGGGAGCAGCTCAGGCCGCCGTGCTGATGGGTATTCCTGTTGGACATGTTGAAGCCGGTCTTCGAACGTATCAATTGGATGCTCCTTTTCCCGAAGAGCTGAATCGCCAGTGGATTTCTCGTTGTGCTTCATTGCACTTCGCCCCAACGAAACGGGCCTTCGACACCTTAAGAAAAGAGCAGGTACAAGGAGAGGTTCACTTGGTTGGAAACACCGTTGTTGATGCTTTGGGAGAAATGCTTCGCGAAGCAAAACCACCGCAAGAAAAGAAGTACGACATGCTCGTGACCGCCCATCGGCGCGAAAGTTTTGGTGGTGGAATTGCTTCCATTGCCATTGCTTTGAGCGAGCTTTCTTCAAACTACCGCATTGGTGTAATTGTGCATCCCAACCCGCAAAGTAAGGATGTTTTTGAGGCGCACTTGGCTGGGAATTCCAACATCGACCTGCTCGAACCTGTTCCTTATGAAGAAATGCCGCATTTGTTGATGGCTACTCGATTGTTGTTAACAGACAGTGGTGGTTTACAAGAAGAAGCTCCGAGTTTTGACTTGCCCGTTTTGGTATTGCGTGAAAGTACAGAACGCCAAGAATTGATTGAATCAGGTGCCGGTGTATTGGTGGGAACTTCGCGTGAAAAAATCATTGAAGAGAGCAAGGCTATTCTTGAAAATGAAGCGCGTTACACCGCCATGAGCAATGCTGTAAATCCTTTTGGTGATGGACTTTCGGGCGTTCGAATTGCGGAAATTTGTCATGAATGGCTCTTCGCCCAGCATAAAAAATGAACATCCTGGTGCTCACATATTGGAGTATGAATGAACCGTTGACCAGATCAGCAGTTCTGCCCTATTTCGAAATGATTGCAGCTGCGAATACAAACGAAAACACCCAATTCCTTCTCTTTACTCTAGAGAAAGAACGCTATGCCCTTAGCCAAGAAGAAGGAGCTGCTTTGAAACTTCGCCTTTCTAAAGACCACGTTTTGTGGATGCCTCGTCCTTACTATCGTTTTGGTTTACGTGCCGCTTTCAGTTGGTTGCGCAGTTTAGTGCTGCTCAGAAAAGTCATAAAAGAAAATCAAATTGATAGCATTCACGCCTTTGGGTCGCCTGCAGGAATGGCTGCTCACCTGCTGCACCGCTTCTTGAACATCCCTTACGTGGTAGACAGTTACGAACCCCACGCGAGATCGATGGTTGAAAATGGTTCTTGGCGAAAAAACTCCCCTGTTTTCCACCTCTTGAAGTACTTTGAGACCAAGCAAGCAAAGCACGCCAAAATGGTGATTGCCACCAGCGAGGGCATGAAAAACTATTGTTCAGAGGAGTACGGACACGTTCCTCGAAGTTTTTTCGTCAAACCCGCGTGTATTGATTTAAATCGCTTTCAGGGAGCTTCTGCTTCTAATGAGCTGAAATCGGACTTACTCATCACCAATGAAACCGTTGGTGTATATGCCGGAAAACTCGGTGGAATTTATCTCAAGCAGGAGACCTTTGATTTATTCAAAGCTTGTTATGATGTTTGGGACGGGAATTTTTTAGCCCTGCTCCTCACAGATGCTCCTTTAGAAGAAGTTTACCCTTTAGCGGAAGCTGCCGAACTTCCTTTGTCTGCGCTTCGCGTTCGATTTGTAGATCACGATCAGGTGCATCACTATTTGAACCTCGCTCACTTTGCCATGAACATGGTGAACCCCATTCCGTCTAAGCGCTATTGCACCTCGATAAAAGATGGCGAATACTGGGCCAGTGGATTGCCAGTGATGATTCCAGAGGGAATTAGCGATGACTCCGAAATCATTGAAAACAATGAGGTTGGGGTGGTATTGAAAGGCTTTGATCAGCAAAACTTGTTAGCGGGTGCTGCTAAAATGAAAACACTTCTAGAAGAAAATGACCCTGCAGTGCTTCAGGCCAAACTGCGCAGCATCGTTCAAAAATACCGCTCGTATGATATCGCTAGGCATACATATCTACAAGTATATGGTGTTGACTCCACTTTACTCACTCCATTAAAGCACTTTTTGGTACTGATTTACAACAGCTATAAAGATCCCTTGTATCAGAACCTGGTTCATGCTTTCGTGCTCAGGCAAGCTCAATTAAACGTACACTATCGCTTTGAACTCATCACCTTTGAACAAAAGAATTTCGCCCTATCAAAAGGAGAGCGCGTTCAGGAAAAGGCAGCGTTGAGTGGTGAGGGCATTCATTGGCATCCCTTATCGTATCACAGCGGATCTTGGATGTTTCTGGTGAAGAGTTATGACCTCCTTGCTGCTTTTTATCAAACCCTTCGTTTGAACAGAAAATACCGACTAAACTTGGTGATTAGTTTTGCCAATGCATCAGCGGCCATCGGTGTTTTTGTGTCGCGCATTATCCGAAAACCACTCATGGTCTACAGCTTTGAGCCGCATCATGAGTTTTTGGCCGAGTTTGGTATTTGGAAACGGTCGGGATGGCGTTATCGCTTTTTGAAAAAGGCCGAAGAACTCACTTTGAAACAAGCTTCTTATTTGATTACCGGCACCAAGCACCTCGCCCAGAAAATCACTCCCCTCACTGACGCGAAAGTTTACAGAGCGCCATCCGCAGTAGATCCTGATGCCTTTCAATTCAAGCCTGAAGCGCGCAACAAATGGCGAAAGCTTTGGGGAATTGAACATGAGCAGGTTTTGATTTACGTGGGGAAGTTTGACGGTATTTATTACGGGAAAGAAATCCCGAAGTTTTGTGCCGACCTGGCCTCGCGCGCTCCCTTTTTCTTTGTTTTTATCACCCAACAAGATCACCATGAAGTGAGAAGTTTGTTGAAGGCAAACGGACTAAAAAGCACGCAGTTTTATCTTGGCAGTGCCCATTCTCGAGCGGCCATTGCTGGCTTGAATTCTGCTGCAGACATCGGTTTAACCGCTATCCCTCCTTATCCAAGTCAGCGGTTTCGTTCACCACTTAAAGTAGGCGAATACCTCATGTGCGGCTTGCCATACATCACGTGTGAAGGCGTTTCTGAAGACGATGAAATCGCAATTAAAGAAAAGGTTGGAATTGCACTTCCTGACTTGTCTTCACCCATTAGCGACAAACAACTCATCGAACTGCAAGCCCTCTTGGCGGAGGATAAAGCGGTGCTTCGTGAGCGATGTAGGGCCATAGGAATTTCTTACCGTTCTCGTGTTCAAGCAGATCTTGTTTTTGACGAAATACTTGAAGAGGTTTAGGGCGATTCTTGTTGGAGTTCTCTTAAATCAATGTCTTTTTCTAAAGCCACATCCACTTTTCTGCTCACGAAAAAGGCGCGTCCTTTCATGTAGCCCTCCACCTTCACTTTGGACGATGAGGCAAACAACACCGTGAGGATGCTCTCTAAAAAACTCGTTTGCATGGCCTCATAATCGCCTTTCATGAGGATGGTTCTGGTATTGAGCGTTTTTCGAGGTAAGACGATTTGTTCTCGAAGCTGAATTCTTCCAATCTTGTCGCCATTCAAATAAACATCGATATCAGAATCTGTCAACAACACCCGATACCAATTGGGATTGTTGATCACTACTTCCACTTCCGCCTCCACAAAGTCCTTATCGAAGCGCGTTACCGTGATGTCTTTCACTTCACTCACTTCTACTTCTTTATAGAAACTACAGGCGCTCAATTGAATGATTAGCGCTAGGGCAAAGACTCCTCGAAGCGCTCTCATTTGCTCATTAATTCGGTGTAGTGCTTGTAGAACAAGGGAATGGTTTCGATTCCTTTCATGTAGTTGAATATACCGTAATGCTCGTTTGGTGAGTGAATGGCGTCAGAATCCAAACCAAAGCCCATCAAGACCGTTTTCAAGCCTAAAATCTGCTCAAAAGAAGCCACAATTGGAATGCTTCCTCCACCTCTAAACGGAACTGGTTTTTTCCCGAAGGTTTCTTCCATGGCCGCTGATGCCGCTTGGTAAGCCGGATGCTTGATTGGTGTTACTGCTGGCTGTCCACCGTGAAGTGCTCTTACTTTTACCTTCACACTTTTGGGAGCGATGGACTCAAAGTGCTCTTGAAACAACTTCGTAATTTCTTCTGGTGATTGATCGGGCACCAAACGCATCGAAATTTTCGCATTAGCCACAGATGGAATCACTGTTTTAGCGCCTTCACCTGTGTAACCGCCCCAAATTCCATTCACATCCAAAGTTGGTCGGATACTCATGCGCTCAGGAACATTGTAGCCTGTTTCGCCTTCTACTCCGCTGATGTCGATACTCTTTTTAAACTCCTCTTGATTGAAGGGTGCTTCAGCCATTCCCGTGCGCTCCTCTTTGCTCAATTCTACTACTTTATCGTAAAAGCCTTTAACGGTAATGTGCTGGTCTTCGTCTTTCAAAGAAGCAATCATCTCACACAAAATGTTGATCGGGTTTGGAACACCACCACCATATAAACCGCTGTGAAGGTCCCTATTCGGACCAACTACTTCCACTTCGCAGTAGCTCAATCCTCTTAATCCAACCGTAATAGAAGGTGTTTCATTATTGATGATGCCCGTATCTGAAACCAATACCACATCCGCCGCTAACTTCTCTTTGTTGTCTTTAAGGAACTGGTCTAAATTCACCGATCCAACTTCTTCTTCACCCTCAATCATGAACTTCACGTTGCAAGGAAGCGTGTTGGTATTCATCATGGTTTCAAAAGCCTTGAGGTGCATGAAAAACTGACCTTTATCATCACAGGCCCCACGAGCAAAGATGGCTCCCTCTGGGTGGATTGCCGTAGTTCGAATTTCTGGTTCGAAAGGAGGCGTCGTCCACAAGTCAATGGGATCTGGCGGTTGAACGTCGTAATGTCCGTATACCAGCACCGTTGGTAAATTCGGATCAATCAGCTTTTCTCCATAAACTATGGGTAAACCGGGTGTTGAGCAAATTTCGACTTTATCAGCCCCAGCTTTTCTCAAGAATTCTGCCACAAGGTCGGCTGTTTTCAACACATCCTTCATGTAAGCTTTATCTGCCGAAATGCTCGGTAGTCTTAAGAGATCAAATAGTTCTTGAATGAAACGGTCTTTATTCTGGGTGATGTAATTCGAAGTGCTCATATTATCCTTTGTGATTTCCTCCAAAATTAAGAAAATGGGAAGGCTAGCCCTAAATTATTTTTCTCGCATATTGAACAGCAGCCACAGTGCATGTGTATATTTGTAAGCCGAAAAAAAATGAAGCTTTCCTTCGAAAATACCGCCGTTGCTTTTGGTCATAAGAACAAAGCGCAACTTAAAAAAGCCTACTGGCTCTTTAAACTCGTTGCTAATCCTGCTTTGGTGAAGCTAGGGAAGTTCTTTATGAACATCGCCTTGAAACTTCGTATTCCAATAGGCTGGGCCATCAAACCCACCATCTTTCAGCAATTTTGTGGTGGCGAAACCATTCAAGACTGTGCAGGCACCACCAAGATTTTAGATCAATTTGGCATCGGTACCATCCTCGATTATAGTGTCGAAGGAAAAGAAAGCGATCTCGATTTCGATGCTACTTGCACCGAAATTCTCGCCACCATTCAAACAGGAAACGACAACGAGCACATTCCGTTTTGTGTGTTTAAAGTAACGGGAGTTGGCAGGTTTTCCGTTCTTCAGAAGGTAAATGAAGGAAAAAAACTGAGTGAGTTAGAGCAAGCTGAATATGAACGCACCCACTACCGGATCGACAGAATTTGTTCTGCAGCGGCAGAAGCCAAAACACCTGTTTTTATTGACGCTGAAGAAAGTTGGATTCAAGATACCATCGATGCTTTGGCCAATGAGATGATGGAAAAGTACAACCAGGGGAATGTTTGGGTGTACAATACCATTCAGTTGTATCGTCATGACCGACTCGCTTTTCTCAAGGAGAGCCATCGCGAAGCAAAAGAGAAAAAGTACCTCCTTGGTGTAAAGTTGGTTCGTGGTGCATACATGGAAAAAGAACGTGCTCGAGCTCAAGAAAAAGGTTATCCTTCGCCCATTCAGCCAGACAAAGCCAGTTCAGACCGCGATTACGACGCCGCTTTGAAGTACTGTGTAGAAAACGTGGAAGACATCTCCACCGTTGCCGGTACGCACAATGAGGCCAGTTCAAAATACTTAGCACAATTGATTAAAGATGCCGGATTAGCCAACGGAGATGCTCGCTTGTATTTCGCCCAACTCTATGGCATGAGCGATCATATCAGCTTCAACCTGGCCAACGAAGGTTATAAAGTTGCGAAGTACGTTCCTTATGGTCCGATTAGAGAAGTCATGCCCTACCTCATTCGCAGAGCAGAAGAAAACACCTCTGTAAAAGGACAAACTTCAAGGGAATTGTCCTTGATTTTGCAGGAGATGGAGCGTCGGAGAATTGGTGGGTGAGTGCTTTGGGAGGTGCTATTTAAAAATTCTGAAATCGACGTTCGTTAATCCTTGTTCGATATTTCTTTTGGATTGAAGAAGTTTAGGGCTTCGCCGGTTGAGGTTGCTTACGCAACTGTTTAGACGCTTCGCGTTGGGGTTTAGCTTGCTGACGCAAAGGGTTAAATAACGCTGCTAATATGGCATGATTTCTAAAATCGATGTTCGTTAATCCTTGTTCGACATTCTTTTTGATTACAGAGAATTGATAATCAAAGAAGCGGAAAAAAGGAGAATGACGAGGAGGAAAACTAAATGACATTGCAAGGATGCATTCTTCTTTTGTAAATGAGTCCTAATCACACCCACAAGCCTTCTCCTTCTTTGAAACAGGGAAGAGTTCTGTGAAAACTGCGCCAGAATCGCTCATGAGCACAAAAGCGTCGAATTGCTTGCCTTCGATATAGTACTTGCGTGGATTGGCTCGAGTTTCGCTCTTTGGAAAAACAACTTTATTGCTGAGGAGGGCATCTTCAAAATCGTCTTCACTGTATGCGTAGCACTGCATCAAACAATCGAAACGAGCAGTTTTATGCACTACTTTTTCGTTGATTTCTTGCATCACACGATTGCCCGGCAACCACTTCCCGCAACCTCGCCCACTAAAGAAAAAGAGGCTGAGAAGTACACCAATAAAAATACCTATACCATAGCGAGAAAGACGTTGTCTGAAGTTCATAGCTCAAAGTTACGAGAAAGCATCGGCCCTCATTTCCTTCGATAACACTTTTTTGCAAAGAAGAGCACAAGTGTTACAGACATGGACCTGAAATTTTGGGTACTTTTGAGCATGCTTGTGGCAAAAGACCTAAAGTTTACTTATTCGACCGGACCTTCCTTCTCTTTTCCCGATTTTTCTTGTGGAAAGGAAGAGCAGTTGCTTTTATTAGGAGAGTCTGGAAAGGGAAAAACCACCTTGCTTCACCTCTTGGCGGGCATGCTCAAAGCGAGCAGCGGCACTTTGGAGTTGATGGAGACCGACCTTAGAAATTTGAGCGCAGGGGAACTCGACCGTTTTCGTGGCGAACATATTGGTATTGTTTTTCAAACAGCTCACTTTGTGGAGAGTTTGAATGTGGAAGACAACCTCATTATGCCGCAATACTTGTGCTCAAAAAAGATTGATCGCCAAAAAGCGAAAACCATTTTAAGCAGATTAAACCTGGAGCATAAGCTAAAGGAATTCCCGAAGAACCTAAGTGTTGGTGAACAACAAAGGGTGGCCATTGCAAGGGCTTTGATGAACGACCCGCAAGTAATTTTAGCAGATGAACCTACATCGGCCCTTGACGATAAAAATGCCATGGAAGTTATTCAATTGTTAGAAGAACAAGCCAAAGCAACTGGTGCGGCACTTGTTATCGTAACGCACGACCAACGTCTAAAAGATCACGTTCAAAAGCACATCCAACTATGAATTTATTCAAGATCGCTTTTAAGAACATCCTATTCCGACCACTGAACACGAGTTTGAGTTTGATTCTCCTCTCCTTTGGCGTTGGAATCATCTCTTTATTATTGCTGCTTGAGGTTCAGCTTCGCGAAGAATTCGACCGCAACATCAAAGACATCGATTTGGTACTTGGAGCGAAAGGTTCTCCTCTGCAATTGATTCTTGCCAACGTTTATCACATCGATGCACCAACTGGTAATATCAACTTGAAAGAAGCCCAAAGAGTGATGCGTCACCCTTACATCAAGGAAGCGATTCCTTTGGCTTATGGCGATAATTACAATCGCTTTAGAATTGTAGGAACAGAACACAACTACCCCGCACACTACGGAGTGGAACTCAAAGAAGGAAAATTATGGTCGGCAAAATTTGAAGCCACCATTGGTGCTGATGTGGCTAAGAACACCGGTTTAAAAATTGGCGACCAGTTTTACAGTGCACATGGCTTAACAGATAATGCCGATATCCACACAGACAAGGCTTTTACCGTTGTTGGTATTTTCGAAAACAGCAACTCCGTTATTGACCAGTTGATCTTAACCGAGATTTCTTCAATTTGGGGCGTTCATGAAGAGCACGATGAAGCCCATGCGGATGGCGAAGAGCATGAAGAACCCGAGCGCGAAATTACCGCCGTTCTCTTGAAGAAGAAAAACCCACTAGCTATCATCACCTTGCCCAGTTTCATCAAGGAAACCAACATGCAAATTGCTTTGCCCTCTGTGGAGATCAATCGTCTAAATGAAAACTTTGGAATTGGAATGAGCACCCTTAAATGGGTGGCGATTTTAATCATGATTATCTCCTTTATTTCCGTGTTCATTAGTCTCTACAATTCTTTGAAACAACGTAAATACGAGTTGGCTTTGATGCGGAGTATGGGAGGACGAAAAGGCAAACTATTCGCCATGCTCTTATTGGAAGGATCAATCATGGTTATTATTGGGATTTTTCTTGGGTTGATCTTATCGCGCATTGCTCTGCTGATTCTATCTGGAGCTCTGGAGAACCAATTCCATTACGACATTTCTAATGCCGGCCTCTTGATCAACGAAGTGAAGCTGATTTTGATTACTATCTTTGTGGGAGTTCTGGCATCTTTATTGCCAGCTATACAAGCAGTAAGAATTGATATTTCTAAAACGCTTTCAGATGCCTAAATGGATTAAATATACGCTAGGAGCTATGCTTATTTTGTTCGTAGCCGGAATGAACCTCAGTTCAATGTGCCACCCACCAGCAGAAGCACTTGAGCAAGGGGAGTACATTGAAGGACGAATGAGCATCCCGAGTATTGAAGCGGTAATGACCGAAAGCATTGAACCCGAAGTGAGTTTAAGTGCAAGTGAAGGCCTTGCCGGTATAAAAGAACTAACATGGGCTACCCTTGCAGATGTTGATTTTAAAGATGTTTACGTAGAGGAACTCGACGCATATTACTGGAAACCAACTTTTGGTCCCTCAGTTAAAGCAGCAGAAGGAACTGAAGTGTACATCACGGGTTACATCATCCCTGTAGATTACGACGAAGATTTTTATGTCTTGTCTCGCTATCAATTCGCCAACTGCTTTTTCTGCGGTGGTGCTGGTCCAGAAAGTGTTGTCGATCTCCGCTTCCCAGCGAAAACAAGAGCTTACAAAACAGACGAACGCCTCACCTTCAAAGGAAAGCTAGCTTTGAACGCAGACGACATTTACCAGATGAATTACATCTTGGAAGGCGCTGTTGAATACACTCCTTAATTTATTTCTATGTTTTTTGATCGTCTTGGATTAACTTTCTTTCAAGACACTGCAAAAGCCGCAACACTGGCCATCATGATGGGTGTCGTTTTTAAGGCGTGACAAAATGCATTCATAGAAAAAAGAGCAATAAAAAAGCCCAACATATCGTCGGGCTTTCTGTAATTATTTTAAATGTTTATCCGCTATCGTACAATGCTCCTTTGAGCAGCGGGTGGAAATGCATCAATATCCGCTTTGTACCGAGCGATGTTGATGGCTTCGCCTGTTTATTGTTGCTTGCGCAACTGTTTAAACGCTCACGCGGGTGTTGAGGTCTAAGGTAAGTCGTGATGAGTACGCTCACATCCGGCCCTTGGAGCGCTTGTGAGCGCTGAGAAAATTAATTCACCCTAAATTAAATTGCACTAAAGCGGATATACATTTTACTTTATTTCCTTGAGCACATGATTGACTTTATACTTTAATGCTGCCGATCGTCCCTTCCGGTAGGTTTTGTTGCTCACGGTATTCTTTCTGCGCCATTCTTTTTGGTCTTCCTCACTCATGTGAATCACTTCATGACATTCTGCGCCGCAAGCTCCTTCAGTTTCCGCTTTGCATTTTTCACATTGAATAAAAAGCAAGTTGCAACCTGGGTTCACACAATTGGTATGTTCATCGCAAGCATCGCCACATTGGTGACAAACTGAGATAACATCATCCGAGATGCGTTCTGCTCTTCTCTCGTCGAATACAAAGTTCTTTCCTTTGAACTTATTAGGGAGTCCGAGCTCTTGCACTTGACGGTGGTATTCAATAATTCCCCCTTCGAGCTGATGTACATTTTCAAAACCTTGATGCTTGAACCAAGCACTGGCCTTTTCACATCGAATGCCTCCTGTGCAATACATCACCACATTTTTGTCTTCCTTGCCTTTCAACATCTCAGTTACCACCTCGATTTCTTCTCGAAAGGTGTCGACATCCGGACAAACAGCTCCTTCAAAATGACCCACTTCACTTTCGTAGTGATTTCTCATGTCGATCAAAATGGTGTCTTCTTGATCTGTGAGTTCGTTAAAGGCCTTGGCGTCAAGATGCTTTCCTTTGTTTGTGACGTCGAAGCTTTCATCATTCAAACCATCAGCTACAATTTTCTCCCTCACCTTAATTTTCAACTTAAAAAACGATTTCCCATTGTCTTCACGGGCGATGTTCAATCGAATGCCTTCAAGAAAGGAAATGCTGTTGAGGTGATCTCGAAAAGCTTCGAAATTGGCCTTAGGAATAGAGAGTTGGGCATTGATGCCTTCGGAGGCCACGTAAATTCGGCCAAACACTCCAAGGGGTTCCCAGTGGAGGTATAAGAAGTCTCTAAATATTTGCGGGTTACCTAATTGCGCGTATTGGTAGAAAGAGATGGTCATTCTTAATTCATCACTTTGCTCCATTAAATCACGCAATACCCGACTGTCGATGTGGTTGTGTAGTCTCTTCATAGTACAATTACAAGTTATATATGATGGACAATCACACTTCAAAAGTGGTCATTGCTGATGCAAAGATACCATTTCTCTTTCACTCCATGATTTTCAACTAAATGCTAAATAAACCAAAAGAGCACAATGTGTATTGATTTGTATACGTTCTTTGAACTGATGGTACTGACCAAGTCTTGTTAAAAACTCTTTTATAGGATATTGAAATCGGACTTAACAATTCAGTAACTTGAACAAGTAAACCCTGGAAAAATGTTAGAATTCTGCAAAAAAGTGCTGGTTAAAGTGAGTTTTGACCGTAGTTTATTCGCTAAAGAGTTAAAGAAATCAATTTCTTGGCTGAAAAAGGATGAACTTCTACACTTCAAAGAATGGTGTATTCAACGTTTTGGGAGTACTTATGGCGATTTGATTCAAGCGTCTTTTGCTTGATTGTACAAAAAGCGAATATTTCGAGTTAGTCCACTAAATTTAGTTCGCTTTACGGCCGACTTTCCAAAGAGGTAATTGAACTGCGCTTCGTCCAATTCCTGCCAATCCTTTTTGCTTAATTCGAGTAATTCTGGCTTGGCTTCAAATGCGGGTTCTTGGTGCTCCTTGCTGAAGCGATTCCAAGGACACACTTCCTGACACACATCGCAGCCGAACATCCAATCGTCCATTTTACCTTTAAACTCCTGAGGAATCCCCTCTTTTAGCTCAATGGTGAAATAGGAAATGCATTTGCTGCCATCGACCACGTAGGGTTGTATAATTGCACCTGTTGGACAAGCATCGATGCATGCTGTGCAGGAACCACAATGGTCTTGTACGGGAGAGTCATACGCCAAATCCAAATCGAGAATAATTTCAGCAATAAAAAAAAAGCTCCCTCGCTGCTTTGAAAGTAAGTTGGCGTTTTTACCAATCCACCCGAGTCCACTTCTTTGCGCCCAAGCTTTATCCAGCACTGGTGCTGAATCCACAAATACCCGACCTTCTAATTCTCCCCATGCTTCCTTCATTTGATCAAAAAGCTGATTCAAATAACGTTTCACCACATAATGGTAGTCTTCACCAAAGGCATAGCGACTGATTTTTGGTGCTTGCGGATCAACTTGTTTTGTTTCCGTGTAATAATTGAAAAGCAAGGAAATCACACTTTTTGCTCCTGGCACAAGTAGTCGAGGATCGAGGCGC
>Ga0209652_1000318_pt1 | contig 41111 bp, 40 predicted proteins | sample SaaInl74LU_5_DNA_FD_184641 | JGI IMG/M metagenome (GOLD analysis project Ga0209652, IMG submission 184641) | Marine microbial communities from expanding oxygen minimum zones in the Saanich Inlet - ESP_74LU_5_DNA (SPAdes) (version 2) | ecosystem: Environmental > Aquatic > Marine > Intertidal zone...
ATGTCGGCCAAGAACCCCTCGACGCTCACGCGCACCTTCGCGTCATCCTCCGCCCGCTCCGCTTCGGGCTTGCCACGCTTGAGATGAGTGATCGCCATGATATTTTCTGTCCCCTTTATCGGTCCGTCACGCGCATATAGCCGTCGTCGCGTGAAAGTCTCGGCTGATAAAGCATATTGAATTGCCAGCGGCCAGATCGCGCGATGGGCTTTGTAAAGGGTCGAGGCCTCGATGCCTGACGCCACGGCCTGCATCTGATCCGGCGCAAGGCCAGCGCGTCAGCGCGTTGCCGCACCTGAGCGCCTGCGCGAAAAAGCCTCGCGAAACAGGGTCTCGCGCGCTTGATTGTCGATCCGCGCACCCGCGTCGCCGCAGATATGCCCAGAAAGCAGAAGTTCGGCAAAACCATGGGCCTGCGCCCAATAGCCCAACACCTCGGCACGCAGGGCGGGATCATCAGCGCCGGGTGCGCCCGGCAGTGATGCCACCACCGCCGCGAGATGGTCATAGGCGCGCGCGGCCCCGGCACGCAGATCAGTGCTGGAGTTCGCCCGCATCGGCGTGCCGAAAACCAGCCGAAAAAGCGCCGGATGCGCGGCTGCGAATTCCAGATAACCAAGGCCCGAGGCGACCAGCCGTTCCCCGGCATCATCGGGGGCTGTGGCCTCGCGCGCCTGCATCTTGGCCAAAAGCTGGTCGAAGCCGCGCACCGCCAGCGCATCGATCAACCCCGCCAGATCGCCGAAATGATGCGCAGGGGCCGAATGGCTAACGCCCGCGCGCGCCGCCACCTTGCGCAGCGAAAATCCCGCCAGACCGGATTGGGCCAACTCCGCCTCGCCCGCAGCCAGCAGCGCGTTGCGCAGATCGCCGTGGTGATAGCCGGGTTTTTTCCCTTCGGGTGGCAAGATCATGCTCCGTTTGGCGTCATTGCGCAAAGACTATCTTGACGGCGTCAAGATTACAAGCTTAGTTTATGTTGACGCTGTCCAGATGTTATGATCACCGCGGAACCCGCCATGCGTGCCGATACCCTTTTTACCATCGCCAACCCCTTTGCCATGCTGGGCTGGATCGCCTTAGCCCTCGCGCCGCTTGCGTCGCGTTGGGCTGATATGGTGGCGGGGTGGCTTTCGGCCCGTCGCGGGGATGCACTGACATGGCCATGCTGACCATGGATAGCTGTGCTGGCCTTTCTCGGCGCAGCCGGGCCAGCCCTTTCTTGTGTTTTGAGTTTACGGAGGCGTTGAGATGACCCACACAAAGTTCGGCCGCTGCGGCCTTGCGCTATTGAGCGTTCTTTTCCCCACCCTTGCCTTGGCCGATAGCGCACAAGGGCTGTGGCGGACCGAACCCACCGATCAAGGCTATCTGGAGGTCAGCATCGCCCCCTGCCAAGGCGGTGCGCTTTGCGGCACGATTCTGCGCGCGCGCGATCAGGCGGGGCGTGAACAGCCCTATCCCCATACCGGGCGGCAGATGATCTGGGCGATGATGCCAGAAGGCGAGGGGCAATGGCGCGACGGCCGCATCTGGGACCCGCGCAATGACCGCACCTTCAATTCGCGGATGGAGACGCGGGGCGATACCCTTGTCGTATCGGGCTGCGTCATGGGCATTTGTCAACGCCAGCAGTGGCAGCGCGTGAACTGAACACAGCCCGGCGGCGCTGAAATTGCGGCTGGAAATCGCGGCCCCGGCAGCGCATCGTGACCCCGGACAAAAAGCCAAGCTTCAAGGGGGAGAGCGGAACCATGAGCGATGTTGCCCATCTCGGCCATGTCGAGATCTACACGGATCGTTTCGAGGAAAGCCTCGATTTCTTCACGCGGATCTATGGGCTGAAGGCGTCCTTGGTCGATGGCAATAGCGCATGGCTGCGCGCATGGGATGATTACGAGTTCCATACACTCAAGCTGACGCGTCATCACACCACTGGGGTCGGCCATATCGGCTACCGCGCGCAAAGCCCCGAGGCGCTGGAGCGGCGCATCGCCGCCATTACCGCGGCAGGCTACAAGACCCATGGTTGGGTCGATGACGACCCCGGCCATGGCCGCTCCTTCCGGTTCGAGGATCCGTTTGGCCATATCTTCGAGCTTTACTACGACACCCGCCGCGCCGAACCCGAGGCGGGCGACCGCCCCGCGCTCAAGAACATGGCCTCGAAATTCACCGCGCAAGGCGCCAGCCCCCGCAGGCTTGATCACCTGAACCTGCTGGCCACCGATGTATCCGAGTTTCGCCGTTTCATGGAAACCTGTCTGGGTAGCCGCGTGACCGAGATGATCCAGCTCGACAATGGTCGCGTGGGCGGCTGTTGGTTCACGGTCAACAACAAGACCTATGATCTAGCCTGCACCGAGGAACATGGCCGCGGCGATGGGCGGCTGCACCATGTCACCTATGCCACCGATCAGCGCGAGGACATCTTGCGTGCCGCCGACATCTTTTTGGAAAACGGCGTGCATATCGAAACCGGCCCGCATAAGCACGCGATCCAAGGCACCTTTTTCCTTTACGTCTGGGAGCCTGCGGGCAACCGGGTGGAACTGGCCAATGCCGGCGCGCGGCTGATCCTTGCGCCCGATCACGCACCTGTCGTCTGGACCGAGACAGAGCGGAAAAAGGGCCAAGCCTGGGGTCTGAAGACGATCGAGACCTTCCACACCCACGGCACACCGCCCGTGCCAAGCGATCATTGAAGATTGCGCGGTTGGTTCCGGCCAGTGCCAAGCGCGCGCTGGTCGGAAATACACCAAACAATTGAAATAATTAATTTTTAACGTGCGCCGTGTCGATGAATTGTTTTGTTGACAAGAAAATTGGAACGATCCAATAATTCTGGAAACAGGGCCGGAAACCCGGCTCACGATTCGTGCGCGGATCGCCAAAGGGGGGAATTCTGCCATGCGATGGGGATTGATCGGCGCGAGCAATATCGCGGCGGGTCACATGATCGGGGCTATTCGCGGGGCGGGCGGTGATATCCGCTCGGTCCTCAGTTCAAGCGCGGATCGCGCCAAAAGCTACGCCGCCGAACATGGCATCGCGCATGGGTGTGACGATCTGGATGCGATGCTGGCCGCTGATGATTTGGATGCCGTCTATATCTCGACCACCAACGAAAAGCATTTCGCCCAAGCCATGGCGGCCATCGCCATGGGCAAGCATGTGCTGTGTGAAAAGCCCTTGGCAATGAGTGTTGCCGATGCTGTCACCATGGTGCATGCGGCGGATGCGGCGGGTGTGGTCTTCGGCACCAACCATCACCTGCGCAACGCAGGCTCGCATTTGGCGATCCGTGAGGCGGTCGCGGCCGGGCGCATCGGCGATGTGTTGAGCGTGCGGGTGTTTCACGCCGTCTATCTGCCGCCCTTTCTGCATGGTTGGCGGCTCGACAACCCGGGCGCGGGCGGCGGTGTGATCCCCGATATTGTGGTCCATGACGCGGATACCGTGCGCTTCCATTTGGGCGAAGACCCAGTGGATGTGGTGGCCATCGACGCTGCATCGGGCCTTGGCCAAGGGGTCGAGGATAGCTGCATGTCGGTCTGGACCATGCCATCGGGCGCGATGGTCATGGCACATGAAAGCTTTACCCATGCCTATGCGCAAACGGGGCTGGAGATTTACGGCACCAAGGGCGCGATCATCGCGCGCAACGTGATGACGCAGCGCCCCATCGGGCAGATCACGCTGCGCACCGCCTCGGGCGAGGAGGAGATCGGTTTTTCCGACCACAACCTCTATGCCCGCGCGTTGGATCATTTCCATGCCGCGATAAAGGGACAGGGGCGGCCATCAGCCGATGGAATCGACGGGATCAAGTCCTTGGCCGTTGCAGCCGCCGTGGCCAAGGCCGCCAAGACCGGCCAGCGCACCGCAGTCGATTACGGCGGGGTCTGAGCGATGGGCAAGCATGTCAGCGCGGCCGAAGCGGTCGCGCGCATTCCCGATGATGCAGTTGTCACCGTCTCCTCCTCCTCCGCATTGGGCTGTCCCGATGCGGTGCTGAAAGCGCTGGGCGAACGTTTCCGAGCCGAAGGACATCCAAGGGGCCTGACCACGCTCCACCCCATCGCGGCGGGCGATATGTATGGCGTCAAAGGCATTGACCATATCGCGCAGGACGGGCTTTTGGCGCGCGTGATCGCGGGCAGCTACCCGTCGGGGCCATCGAACCTGCCCATGCCCGAGATCTGGCGCATGATCGTCGAGGATCGGATCGCCGCCTATAACATGCCATCGGGCATCATGTTCGACATGCACCGCGATGTGGCCGCCCGCCGCCCCGGCGTGATGACCAAGGTGGGTCTTGATACCTTCGTCGATCCGATCCGCGAGGGCTGCGCGATGAATGCGCGGGGGGCCGCCGCACCGATTGTGCAGCGCGCGGATTTCGGCGGCGAGACATGGCTGCATTTCCCCAACATCGTGCCCAATGTTGCCATCATTCGCGCGACGACCGCCGATGAACGCGGCAACCTGACCTATGAGCATGAAGGGGCTTACCTCGGTGCGCTGGATCAGGCGATTGCCGTGCGCAACCATGGCGGGCTGGTGATCGCACAGGTCAAGCGCATGACCGCTGCCGGATCGCTGCGCCCCCATGACGTGCATGTGCCGGGCCATCTGGTCGATCTGATCGTTCTGGCGCCTGACCAGAAACAGACCACCGAAACCCAATATGACCCTGCGATTTCGGGCGAGATCATGCGCCCCTGGGACAGTTTCAGCCTTGGTGAGCATGGCGTGGAAAAGGTCATCGCGCGCCGCGCCGCGATGGAGCTCAGGCGCGGCCAGACCGCCAATCTTGGCTTTGGCATCTCCGCCATGGTGCCGCGTATTCTTTTGGAAGAAGGTCACGCGCAGGCGGTGACATGGGCCATTGAACAAGGTGCTGTGGGCGGCATGCCCCTGACCGGCTTCGCCTTTGGCTGCGCGTCGAATGCCGATGCCTTTGTGCCCAGCCCCAACCAATTCACCTATTTTCAGGGCGGCGGGTTCGATCAGACTTTCCTCTCCTTCCTCGAGGTGGATGTGCAGGGCAACGTGAATGTCTCGAAACTGGGCAAGAAGCCCTACCTGACCGCTGGCTGTGGCGGTTTCGTCGACATCACAGCGCATGCGAAAAAGATCGTGTTCTCGGGGTTTTTCGAGGCTGGGGCCGAACTCGATCTGTCCGATACTGGCCTCTCCGTCACCAAACCCGGCAAATTCGCCAAGCTGGTGGATGCGGTCGAGCATGTGACGTTTTCGGGCGCGCGTGCGATCGAACAGGGCCAAGATGTGCTCTATGTGACCGAACGCTGCGTGATCCGATTGACGACACAGGGGCTTGTTGCGGTCGAGGTGATGCCTGGGATGGACCCTGGCCGCGATATCGTGGCGGCGAGCGGCGGGCGGGTGCGCGTTGCAGAAAACGCCACCATCATGCCGCTGACCCTCTTGCGCGATCAGCCGATGGGGTGGGCGCCATGAGTGCCGTGCATCTGCAAATCGAAGGGGCAATCGCGCAGATCGTGCTGGATAACCCCGCCAAGCTGAACGCCTTTACCCCCGAGATGCTGGCGCAGTTGGAGGGGCATTGCGCCACACTGGAGCGCGCGGGCGATGTGCGGGGTGTAATCCTGCGATCCGAAGGGGATCGTGCCTTTTGCGCGGGTGCGGATATCACCGCTTGGGCGGAGCTTTCGCCCTTTGGCTTCGCACGTCATTGGGTGCGCGAGGGGCATCGCATTTTTGACCGGCTGGCGCGATTGTCGAAGCCCACCATCGCCGTGATCCATGCCCCTGCTTTTGGCGGTGGGCTGGAACTGGCCGCCGCTTGCGATATCCGGGTCATGGTACCCGGCGCGACATTGGCCCTGCCCGAGGCGCAGGTGGGCATCGTGCCGGGTTGGTCGGGCACACAGCGGCTTGCACGGCTGATCCCCGAACCCGTGCTCAAGGAAATGGCGCTTTTCGGGCGGCGGATCGATGCGGCGCGCGCCCATGGCTTGGGCTTCGTAGCCGAGGTTGCAGACGACCCGCTGGCGCTGGCCCAAAGCATCGCCGCGGGCCTTGCCAAATCCTCACCCCGCGCGGTCGAGGTGGCGAAATACCAGATCCATGCGGCGGTGGACGAAGACCGCTCCGCCATGATCGAGGCGCTAGGCGGCGGCATGATCGGGGCCAGCGCCGATCGGGCCGAAGGCGTGGCGGCCTTTGTCGAGAAACGCAAACCCGCATTCCCCGGAAGCTGAAACATGCAAGATCTGACCATCATCCCTGCCTCGAACGCCGCTTTGCCCGATGCGCCGATGCGCCTGAAGCACTGGATCGGCGGCGCATGGGTGGACAGCGCCGATGGCGCGACGAGCGTGCGGTATTCGCCGGCGTATGGGGTGCCGGTTTCCGTTGCGGCCGAGGGTGGCCAAATTGAGACTGAGGCCGCGATTGCCGCTGCACGCGCCGCCTTTGACACCGGCGCATGGTCGCGGACATCGGGCAAGGACCGCGCCACCTTGCTGCTCAGGGTCGCCGATCTGATCGACCGCGACCGCGCCGCCATCGCCCTGCAAGAGGTGCTGGAATCGGGCAAGCCGATCACGCAGGCCATGGCCGAGATCGAAGGTGCCGCCGATATTTGGCGCTATGCAGCCGCCCTTGCCCGCACGCTGCATGGCGACAGCCACAACAGCCTTGGTCCCGACATGCTGGGGCTGGTGCTCAAGGAACCCATCGGTGTCGTGTCACTGATCACGCCGTGGAATTTCCCGTTTCTCATCATTTCGCAAAAGCTGCCCTTTGCGCTTGCGGCGGGTTGCACGGCGGTGGTCAAACCCTCGGAGCTGACGCCCGGCACCACGTTCATGCTGGGAAAACTTCTTGCCGAAGCGGGCCTGCCCGATGGTGTGGTCAACATCGTCTTGGGCTATGGCGAGCCTGTGGGCGCGGTGCTGTCCAGCGACCCGCGTGTCGACATGGTTTCCTTCACCGGCTCGACCGCCGTGGGCAAACGCATCTCTGCGGCGGCGAGTGCGACCTTGAAAAAGGTATCGCTTGAGCTGGGCGGCAAGAACCCGCAGGTGATCTTTCCCGATGCCGATCTGGGCCAAGCCGCCGATGCCATCGCCTTTGGCGTCTATTTCAACGCGGGCGAATGCTGCAACGCGGGCAGCCGCATCATCGTGCATGAAAGCGTCGCCGCCGCGCTGGTGGAAAAGATCACAGTTCTCTCGCGCCGCGTGCCTTTTGGTGATCCGCTTGACCCGCGCACCCAAGTTGGCGCGATCATCAGCCCTGAACATCTGGCCAAGATCGATGCCTATGTGCGCGGTGCTGTGGCCGCTGGCGCGCGCCTCGCCCTTGGCGGCGCGGCCCTTGATGTCGGCGGATTGGGCGCGCAGTTCTACCAACCCACCATCGTCACCGATGTCCGACCCGAGATGGAGATTGCCCGCGAAGAGGTTTTTGGCCCGGTTCTTTCGGTGCTGACCTTCCGCACGGCGGATGAGGCGATCCAGCTTGCCAATGATGCCGCCTATGGCCTGTCTGCTGGCGTATGGAGCAGTGATGTCTCGACCTGTCTGGATTTCATGCGCCGGGTGCGCGCGGGCACGGTTTGGACAAATACTTGGATGGACGGCTTTGCCGAACTGCCATTTGGCGGGTTCAAGCAAAGCGGGCAGGGGCGCGAATTGGGCCGCTACGGGCTAGAGGAGTTTCTCGAGATCAAAACGGTCCAGATGCGTATCGGACAAACACGGGGGGCATGGGTCGCGTGAGTGTTAATCTAACCGCGCAAATCCGTGCTGGGCTGAAACAAGCGGTTCAGACCTTCCTGCGGCTCGCCATGCATCCGCCTGAGCAGCATCTCGGCCATGGCCCGTCCCGTGGCGCGCAGATCCTCGAATACGGTGTCGATCCGCGGGCGGATATTGTCGAAAATCGGCGAGGCGCGCTTGGCCACGATATCGGCATCCACCCCATGCACTGCACCCGTATCGGTCAACGCGGCCAGCGCCAAAAGCGCGGTGACCTCGCCCACGCAGACATAGCCATCGGGCGGATTGGCCGCGCTACGCCGCTGCATCAATGCGGCGGCGATCTCGGTCGGTGGGCTGTCCAGCGTCACACCGGCGACGATCTCGTAATCGATCCCGGCCTCGCGCACCGCCGACAAAAACCCGTAACGCAAATGCTGGGTAAAGGTGAACTGATCGCCGGGCAGCACAAGGCTGATCCGACGCCGTCCCTTGGATACCAGATGCTGAACGGCTTGGCGCGCGAATGCCTCGTTGTCGTAATCGACCCAGGGATGGGGCGTTGTGAATTCGGTACGACCGTGGCTGACAAAGGGAAAATCCGCCTCCATCAACAGGCGCACGCGCGGATCAAAGGCTTCGGTTCGGGTGAACAGCAGACCATCGGCCAAGTTGTTGCGCAAAATCGTGCGCACGGGGGCAAGCCGGTCTTCGCCGGGGCTATCGGGCACCACGGTGACGGAATAGCCGGTGCCGGCCAAGACCTCGGTGATGCCGGACAGGAACTCATGGGTGAAGCCCAGAAATTCATGCTGGGTATTGAGCAAAAGGCTGATGACCTGTGTTCGACCCGTGCGCAGGCGGCGCGCGGCGCGATCAGGCACATAGCCCAGCCGCGTGGCGGCCGCACTCACCGTTTCGCGTGTCGTTGCCGCGATTCGCGGATCACCTGCCAAGGCGCGCGACACCGTCGCCACGGCAAAGCCCGTTTCTTGCGACAAGGTGCGCAAGGTCGGCTTGTCACCTTGGATATCGTCGCCCATCGCCCGGTTTCGTCCTTGGGTTGCATCGTTTGTCATAGTGACCAAGTTTTCAAACGTTTCAATAGTCAAATCTGCAACGAATATTTTTCTGCGTCGCAGAATATTCCCGTATTTATTGCTGCTTATGCGAAAAGACGCGACATTGAAACTTACAATTTGGGGTTGACGTGACCCCTATTTATAACGTTTCAATTATCCCAAGCCCGATAAGGGCGATGGTCAATCAGGGAGGAACCGAGACATGACCATGATGAAGAAACTACACATGACCGCCGCCGTTTTGGCGCTGTCGACCACTGCGGTCGCAGCCCAAGAGGTGGAAGTGCTGCATTGGTGGACCTCCGGTGGTGAAGCTGCCGCTGTTGGTACGCTGCGCGACACGCTGGCCGCTGGCGGCGTGGGCTGGCAGGATATGCCCGTTGCTGGTGGTGGCGGCTCTGACGCCATGACCGTGCTGCGCGCGCGTGTCACTGCAGGCGATGCACCGACCGCCGTTCAGATGCTCGGCTTCTCGATCCAGGATTGGGCAGCCGAAGGCGCGCTTGCCAATCTCGACGCGCTTGCCGCCGAGCAGGGCTGGAACGATGTCGTCCCCGCCGCACTCCAAGCCTTCTCGACCTACGAGGGCAGCTGGGTTGCCGCGCCCGTGAACGTCCACTCGACCAACTGGGTCTGGGCCAATACCGCGCTGATGGCCGAACTTGGCCTGTCGCAGCCCAACAGCTGGGAAGAGTTCGTCGCCGCGATGGAAGCGGCCAAAGCCGCAGGCAAGACCGCGCTCGCCCATGGTGGCCAGGCATGGCAAGAAGCGACCATGTTCGACTCGATGGTCATGGGTGCCGGTGGCCCCGATTTCTATCAAGCCGCGATGGTCGATCTTGACCCCGCAGCGCTGGGCTCTGACACGATGATCGAGGCATTCAACCGCATGGCCACCCTGCGCGGCTTTGTGGATGACAACTTCTCGGGTCGCGACTGGAACCTTGCTACTGCGATGGTCATCAATGGCGATGCGCTGTTCCAGATCATGGGCGACTGGGCCAAGGGCGAATTCGTCAATGCTGGCATGACCGCTGGCAACGAGTTCACCTGCTTCCGCGTGCCCGGCACCGCAGGGACCGTCACCTTCAACTCCGACCAGTTCGCGATGTTCAACGTGACCGATCCCGCCGCACAGCAAGCCCAGCTTGCCATGGCATCCGCCGTGTTGAGCCCGGAGTTCCAGGTGGCGTTCAACCTCGTCAAAGGGTCTGTGCCTGCGCGCACCGATATCCCCTCTGATCAGTTCGACATGTGCGGCCAGATGGGCATGGCACAGCTTGCCGAAGCGGGTGCCAATGGCGGCCTTTTCGGTTCGATGGCGCATGGCCATGCCAATCCGCCGTCCGTCCAGAACGCGATGTATGACGTGATCACCGCGCATTTCAACGGTGAGTATGACGCGGCCACGGCTGCTGCCGAACTCGTCACTGCTGTCGAGATCGCGCAGTAATCGGCGCAAATTAGACCGGCCCCGTGCCTATCGGGGCCGGTCTTTTTCTGGTCCAAACGGACCGACCGCATGATTTTCAACACAGAAGGGGGGAGGCCGATGGCCGCATCGACCGATACGGGCGTTGATCTGCGCACGCGGCTTCAGACTTGGCTGCCCAAGCTGGTCTTGTCCCCGTCACTCGCGATCATGCTGGTCTTTGTTTACGGTTTCATCGCCTTCACGATCTACCTGAGCTTTACCGATAGCCGCATGTTGCCCTCTTTTGGCTGGGTCGGCTGGGATAATTATGACCGCCTTTTCCGCATCCGAGAATGGAACACGGCGATCACCAACCTGGCGGTCTTTGCCACGCTCTATATCGGCATCTCGACCCTGATCGGTCTGAGCCTTGCCATTTTCCTTGATCAGAAAATTCGCGGCGAAGGTGTGTTGCGCCCGATCTTCCTTTACCCGATGGCCTTGAGCTTCATCGTCACCGGCACCGCGTGGAAATGGTTTCTCGACCCCGCGATCGGGCTGGAAAACACCATGCATCTTTGGGGGTGGGAAAGCTTCACCTTCAATTGGATCAAAGACCGCGAAATGGCGATCTACACTGTCGTCATCGCCGCGGTCTGGCAATCCTCGGGCTTTGTCATGGCGATGTTCCTGGCGGGGCTGCGGGGCATCGACAACGAGATCTTGAAAGCGGCCCAGATAGATGGCGCCTCGAATTGGAACCTCTATCGCCGGATCATCGTGCCGCAACTGCGCCCCGCGTTCTTGTCGGCCTTCGTCATCCTCAGCCATCTCGCGATCAAATCCTACGATTTGGTCATCGCGCTGACGGGGGGCGGGCCGGGCAATGCCACGGCGCTGCCTGCGACTTTCATGTATTCCTACACCTTCACCCGCAACCAGATGGGTATAGGTGCGGCCTCGGCGGTGATCATGCTGATGACCATTGCCGCGATCATGGTGCCCTACCTCTACGCCGAGTTGAAGGAGAAGAAGTGATGGCCGCTGCATCCTCCGATACCGCCATTCGCACTTCGCGCATCACGCGGGCCTTCATCTACCTGTTCTTGCTGTTGTTCGCGCTGTTCTACCTGCTGCCCTTCGGGATCATGCTGGTGAACTCGCTCAAACCCCTGTCGGAAATCACCGGCGGCAACATGATCGCGCTGCCGCAGGATTGGACCATCGCGCCGTGGCTGTCGGCATGGTCGACCGCCCAGATCGGGGTCGAGCCGACGGGATTGCGCCCCTATTTCATCAACTCGCTGGTCATGGCCATTCCCGCCGTAGTGCTCTCGACCGTCGTGGGCGCGCTCAACGGCTATGTGTTGACCAAATGGCAATTCCGCGGGTCCACGATCATCTTCGGGCTTTTGCTGTTTTCTTGCTTCATCCCGTTCCAGATCGTGCTGATCCCCATGGCGCGTATTCTTGGGTTGCTCGATATCGCGGGGACGACACCGGGGCTGATCTTGGTGCATTTCGTCTACGGGATCGGCTTCACCACGCTTTATTTCCGCAATTACTACGCCGCCTTTCCGACCGAACTGGTGCGCGCGGCCCAGATCGACGGGGCGGGGTTCTTCCAGATCTTTTGGCGCATCATGCTGCCCTCGTCCGGGCCGATCATCGCGGTCAGCTTCATCTGGCAGTTCACCAATATCTGGAACGACTTTTTGTTCGGGGCGTCGTTCGCCAGCGGCGGGTCCGCACCGATGACCGTGGCGCTCAATAACCTCGTGAATTCGTCGACCGGGGTGCGCGAATACAATGTGCATTTCGCGGGTGCCATCATGGCCGCCGCGCCGACACTGCTCGTTTACATCGTTGCCGGCCGCTATTTCGTGCGCGGTCTGATGGCAGGGAGCGTGAAGGGATGAGGGCGAATTTTCGCGCGCAAATTAGAAGCTGCGATCTTTCGTATGAAAGATCGGCACCGCGATTTCTGAAAAGGATCTGAGAGATGGGTTTTCTCGACATCGACAATGTCACCAAATCCTACGGCGCGGTCGAAGTGCTGCACAAGGTCGACATCGAGGTGCATGAGGGTGAATTCCTCGTGCTGGTCGGCCCATCGGGCTGTGGTAAATCCACGTTATTGAACATGATTGCCGGGCTTGAAGGGATTTCCTCGGGCGAGATCCGCATCAAGGACCGGGTAATGAACGGGGTGCACCCTTCGCGCCGCAACATCGCGATGGTGTTTCAATCCTATGCGCTCTACCCGAACATGACCGTGGGTCAGAACATCACCTTTGGTCTCGAGATGCATGGCACCCCGAAGTCCGAGCGCGAAAAGGCGATGAAGGATGTGGCCCAGCTTTTGCAGATCGAACCGCTGCTCGATCGTAAGCCCGGCCAGCTTTCGGGCGGCCAGCGCCAGCGCGTAGCGATGGGCCGCGCGCTCGTGCGCAACCCCGATGTGTTCTTGTTCGACGAGCCGCTGTCGAACCTCGACGCCAAGCTGCGCGTCGATATGCGTATCGAGATCAAGAAGCTGCATCAGCGGCTTGGCACCACGATCGTCTATGTCACCCATGACCAGATCGAGGCGATGACGCTGTCGACCCGGATTGCGGTCATGTTCGATGGCTATGTGCAACAGCTTGGCACGCCCAAGGAAATCTATGACGCGCCCGCCAACCTGTTCGTCGCGACCTTCATGGGCAGCCCGGCGATGAATGTTCTGCCCGCCACGCTGGTCGAACGCGATGGTGCGCTGCATGCGCTGATCTCCGCCGCGGATGGGAAGGAACGCGCACTCAGGATCGAGAATGCGCCGCCCGCCTACGCAACCTACAAGGATGCCAAGGTGCTTCTGGGTATTCGACCCGAAGCGATCACCGACCCGGAGGGGGCGGATCGCAACGCCCGCAATATCAAGCATCTGACCAATAAGGTGACCGTGATCGAACCGGCGGGGGCCGATACTTTCGTCACCATGACGTTGTCCGGCAAGGATTGCATCGCCCGGATGCGGGCCGATGCCGATGTGATCCCGGGGCGGGATTTCGCCTTTGCGATCAATATGGACAAGGCGGTGCTGTTCGACCCCAAGACGGAACAGCGGATCGCTTAAGCGACACGCGCCCGCATTCTCGGATGCGGGTGTGTTTTTGATCTGGAATTGGAACGATCCAAAAGCTATCATCAGGCGGCGAGGGGGGCGCGATGACCGACACGGATATTCTCATCATCGGCTCCGGCATGGGTGGGGCCAGCTTGGCCGCTGGGCTTGCGCCGAGCGGGTTGCGGATCTTGATCCTCGAACGCGGTGAATACCTGGTCGATCAGCCCGCAGCGCGCGATCCCGCGGCGATTTTTGGCCGTGGTCACTTCCGTCCGACCGAGACATGGCTGACGCCCGAGGGCGATCGCTTCAACCCCGGAAACTACGCCTATGTCGGGGGTAATTCGAAATTCTACGGCGCCGTGATGATGCGCTATCGTGCAGCCGATTTCGCGCCCATTCGCCATCTGGGTGGCATGACGCCGGGCTGGCCCTTTGATTATGCGACATTGGCACCGTGGTATGCCCGCGCCGAGGCGCTTTACCAAGTGCGCGGCAACTGCGCGCTTGATCCGACCGAGCCCCATCATGATGCGCCCTACCCCTTCCCACCCATCCCGAATGAACCCGCCATCGCCGATTTGGCGCGCAGGCTGCAGGCTATTGGTCTGCATCCTGCGCCCTTGCCACTTGCGGTCGATCTCGACCGATGGCTCGCGCGGGCGGCCACACCATGGGATGCTTTCCCCGACACCACAGGTGGCAAACTCGATGCCGAGACGGCCGCCTTGGCCCAAGCGCTGCGCCATCCCAATGTGCGGCTTGAAACAGGTGTCACGGTCCAGCGTCTTGTGACGGAGGGCGATCAGATCAGCGCGGTCATCACCGATCGAGGCCGCTTTTGCGCAGCACGGGTTGTGCTGGCGGCAGGTGCGGTGATGACGGCGGCGATCTTGCTGCGCTCGGCCGATGAGCGGCACCCGACCGGCCTTGCCAATCGCTCCGATCAGCTGGGGCGCAATTTCATGAACCACAATGCCTCAGCCGTGCTGGCATTATCGGGCCGTCGCAACCGGTCGATCTATCAAAAGACCCTGCAGATCAACGACTGGTATCTCGGGGATGGGCAAGGGGGCGCGCCCTTGGGAAATGTCCAGCTTTTGGGCCGGGTCTCTGCCCCGATCCTTGCGGCACAAACGGGGATGCCGGGGCCATTGGCGCGGTTTATCGCCAGCCACGCCATCGATTTCTATGCTATGTCCGAGGATCTGCCCAACCCCGAAAGCCGGGTGCGTGTGAGAGGCGACGACATCGTGCTGGATTGGCGGCGTTCGAATTGGGCGGCTCATCTGGCGCTGGTGGGCAAGCTCAAAACCGCCTTGAAGCGGGCGGGCTTTCCGATTGTGCTGTCAAAGGCGTTCGACCGGCGCACGCCCTCGCATCAATGCGGCACGGCACGCTTGGGCAATGACCCGGCAACCAGCGTGACAGACAGCTATGGGCGATGCCATGATCACCCTAATCTGTGGATTTGCGACGCATCGCTCTTGCCGACATCGGCGGCGGTGAACCCGTCGCTGACCATCGCGGCGCTAGCACTCAGGCAAGCGGACCGTATCGCATCGGAGGCGGCATGACAGGCAAGGTCTTGATCACAGGTGGCCAACAGGGCATCGGGCTTGGCATCGCGCAGGCCCTGCACGCAACCGGCTGGGAGGTTGCGCTGGCGGCTGAGCTTTCGCCACAGGCCGATACAGTTAAGGCCGCATTGGCCTCTATGCCGGGGGCGACATACCATCAGCACGACGTGACCGATATCGCGTCGATCGCAGCCTTGTTGGCGGCGGTCGGCCCTTTGCGCAGCTTGGTCTCGAATGCGGGTGTTCCCGCGATGATGCGCGGCGATCTTCTCGATGTTGCGGCGTCCAGTTTTGACCGCTGCATGGATGTGAACCTGCGCGGTGCGTTCTTCCTGGCGCAGGCGGTCGCGCGTGGGATGCTGGAACAGCCGCCCGCACCCTACCGCTCGATGATCTTCATCACCTCGGTGAGTGCGGCGATGGTCTCGCCTGACCGTGCGGAATACTGCATCTCAAAAGCCGGGGCTGCGATGATGGCACAGGCCTTCGCCGCCCGGCTTGCGCCCGCGGGTATCGGCGTTTTCGATATCCGCCCCGGCATCATCGCCACGCCGATGACCGCATCTGTGGCCGCGCGCTATGACAGCCGCATCGCCGATGGCTTGGTGCCCGCGCGCCGCTGGGGCCAGCCCGGTGATATCGCACAGACCATTTTGCCGCTCGTCCAAGGCGATTTCGCCTTTGCCACGGGTGCCGTCATTCCCGTCGATGGCGGGCTGTCCATTCACCGGCTCTGAGGGGATCATGGCCCGAGGTTTCGACTATATCGTTATCGGCGGCGGCAGCGCGGGATGCGTTTTGGCCGCGCGCCTGTCAGAAGATCCGGCCATCAACGTCTGCTTGCTTGAGGCAGGTGGCGGCGACCGCAACCCGCTTTATCACCTGCCTGCGGGCTTTGCTAAAATGACCAAGGGGCTGGGATCTTGGGGCTGGGAGACCGTGCCCCAGCGCCACATGCAGGGCCGGGTTTTCAACTATACCCAAGCCAAGGTGATCGGTGGTGGATCAAGTCTGAACGCCCAGATCTACACACGCGGCAATGCGCAAGATTACGATGAATGGCGTCAGATGGGCTGTGAGGGGTGGGGATACGCCGAAGTCCTGCCCTATTTCCGCAAGGCCGAGGATAACGACACCTATGACAATCAATATCACGGCAAGGGCGGCCCCTTGGGCGTGTCGCAACCCGCAGCCCCCCTCCCCATCTGCGAGGCTTATTTCGAGGCGGCCGCCGCGCTTGGTATTCCGCGCAATTTCGATATGAACGGCGAACAGCAAGATGGCGTCGCTTACTACCAGCTGACCCAGCGCAATGCGCGCCGCTCCTCGGCGGCGATGGCCTATCTTGCGCCGAACATGGCGCGCGCCAACCTGACCGTGAAGACCGGCGCGCAGGTGCGGCGCATCATGGTTGTGGCTGGCCGTGCAACAGGGGTGGAACTGGTCGATGGAACTCGGCTTGTCGCTACCACGGAGGTGATCTTATCCGCCGGTGCGATTGGATCGCCGCGCTTGCTGCAACTGTCGGGTATCGGTCCGGCGGATCACTTGCATGAACGCGGCATCCCCGTGGTCCTCGATCAGCCAGAGGTGGGCGAGAATCTGCAAGACCACCTGGACCTCTACTGTATCAGCGAACTCAGTGGCCCCCATAGCTATGACCGCTATGCCAAGCCGCACATGGCGGCCTTGGCGGGGCTGCAATATCTGTTCACGCGCAAGGGGCCGGTCGCCTCGTCGTTGTTTGAAACCGGCGGATTCTGGTATGCCGATACACATGCGCGCTCGCCCGATATCCAGTTTCATCTGGGCCTTGGTACCGGGATCGAGAAAGGCGTGGCGGTCATGCCGCAAGGGGGGGTGACGCTGAACTCCTGCCACTTGCGCCCGCGTTCGCGCGGCACCGTCAGGCTGGCGTCAAGCGATCCTGCCCATGCGCCCTTGATCGATCCGAATTACCTGCAAGATCCCTATGACCGCGAAATGTCGATCCGTGGCCTGAAACTGACGCAAGCGATCATGGCGCAAGCCCCGCTTGCCAAATATGTGCTGGCCGAACGCCTGCCGGGCCCGGATGTCAAAACGGATGAAGACTATTTCAACTTCATCTGCGCCCATTCCAAAACCTCGCATCACTGCGCGGGGACATGCCGGATGGGGGTTGATCCTGCTGCGGTGGTCGATACCCGCCTGCGGCTCAACGGCATCGCCGGGCTGCGCGTGGTCGACAATTCCATCATGCCGACGGTGATTTCGTCGAACACCAATGCCGCGGCCATCATGATCGGCGAGAAAGCCGCCGATATGATCCGCGCGGATGCGAGGGGCTGAAGATGCTGTTGCCAACCAATGACGGAACGCTTGCGCCCTATCAGTTGACAGGCGATCCGCTTGTGGCGCGCGCGCCGCGTGTGGGCCTGACCCGCACCGCTTTTGCCGCCGCCCATGTGATCAGCGACCCCTTGGCCGCGCGGAACCCATGGGATGGCCGCCCCGCCGTGGATTGGGCGGCGACGCTGGCCTTTCGCCATGGGCTTTGGGATCAAGGCTTGGGGCTGGCCGAGGCGATGGATACTGCACAGCGCGGCATGGGTGTGGATTGGCCGACGGCTTTGGAACTGATCCAACGCACGATGGTCGATGCCCGCGCCCATCCGATGCGCCCACGTGTCGCCTGTGGTGCTGGCACCGATCACCTCGCACTCGATGCGCTAAGCACCACCGATGCGATCATCGCCGCCTACCGCACCCAGATGGAAGCGATCGAGGCGGCGGGGGGCCAGATCATCCTGATGGCCACCCGCGCGCTACCGGCAATGGGCGCGCGCCCCGCCGACTATGCCTATGTCTACGATACCTTGCTTACCGATGCCGCCCAGCCCGTCATCCTGCATTGGCTGGGTGAGATGTTCGACCCGGCGCTGACGGGCTATTGGGGTGCCAGCGATATCGCTGACGCCAATCAGGTGGTGCTTGACCTGATCCGTCGCCATGCCGCCAAGGTCGATGGCATCAAGATCAGCCTGCTTGACCAAGCCCATGAAGAGGCGTTTCGCGCCCAACTCCCCCCCGGAGTGCGGCTCTATACCGGGGATGACTTCAACTATGCCGCCCTTATCGCCGGTGACGGGCTGCATCACTCACATGCGCTCTTGGGCATTTTCGCCGCCATCGCGCCCGCCGCGTCGCAAGCGCTTGAGGCATTGGCGCTGGGCGATCTGACCACCTATCACGCGCTCTTGGCCCCGACTGTGCCACTCAGCCGCGAAATTTTCAAACCGCCCACGCGGTATTACAAGGCGGGAATCGCGTTTCTCAGCTGGCTCAACGGCATGCAAAGCCACTTCATCATGCCCGGCGGCCTGCAATCATCGCGCGAGATTGTCCATTATGCGCAGGTCTTCCGCCTTGCCGATCAAGCCCGCCTTTTGACTCAGCCCGATTTGGCGCAGGAAAGGATGCGCAGCCTTCTGGCGTTGCACGGAATCGGCGGCTAACAAGGGGTCATGAAACGTCGTCCGACCATTTTGGATGTCGCCGCCCGCGCGGGCGTGTCGAAATCCACTGTATCGCTCGTGTTGCAGGGCTCGCCGCAGGTCAAGCCCGGCACGCGTGCGGCCGTGCAAACGGCCATGGCCGAGATCGGCTATGTCTATAACCGCGCGGCGGCCAATCTGCGCTCGGCTTCGGTTGGGCTGGTGGGCTTGGTGATCAATGATTTGCGCAACCCGTTTTTCACTGAATTTGCCACCACGCTGCAAATGACGCTGGCCTCGCACGGCTATGCGACGGTAATCGCGAATTCCGATGAAGACCCCGCGCTTCAGGCTAAACTTGTCGCCTCGATGATCGAACATGGTGTGGCCGCTTTGGTCATTTCGCCGGTCTATGGCGAGGGCAGTGAGACCTTCGACCAATTGGCGCGCACCGGCCTGCCCGTGTGTCAGGTGTTGCGCAAGGGTGATGAGCGCACGGAACTTTTTCCCTTCGCCAGTTTCGACTATGCCGACGGCAGTGCCGCCGCCACGCGCCACTTGATCGAACAAGGTGCGCGCAATATCGCCTTTGTCGGTGGTTTGCCGGGGCGGGCGATCACGCGTGAGCGCAAATCGGGCTGGCGCGAGGTTCTGCGCGAGGCAGGCATCGCCGAGGTGGCGCTGCATGGCAAATCCACGCGCGGCTTTGGCCTCCAAGCTGCCGACCAGTTGATCGCCGATCACCCGCAGGTCGATGCCGCGATCTGCTTCAACGATCTCGTCGCGCTGGGCTTGATGACGGGTTTTGCCCGCGCCGGGCGGCCCGTGGGGCAAGCGTTCCGCGTGGTGGGTTTCGACGATATCGAAGAAGCAGCCCAAAGCTGGCCGCCGCTTTCTTCGGTTTCATGCGATATCGCGCACTTCGCCCAAGACACCGCCGCGCGGCTTTTGGCTTGGATGGTGGACCAAGATCGCCCCGCGCCTGAATTGCGCAGCGCCGTACGCTTGGTCGCGCGCGCCTCTAGCCTTGGAAATCAGACATGAACCCAGATTTGTTGTTGCGCGCGATGTTTGACCGCGCTGTCGCCGTTGCCGACCCGATGCAAAGCTTGGCCAAAGCCTTGCCGCCCAAACCCGCGGGCCGGGTGCTGGTCATCGGCGCAGGCAAGGCCAGCGCGCGCATGGCCGAAGCGGTCGAGGCCGCATGGGGTCCCTGCGAAGGTTTGGTGATCACGCGCTACGGCTATGGCCGCCCCTGTCAGGGGATCGAGATTGTCGAGGCCTCGCATCCCGTCCCCGATCAAGCCGGTGTCACCGCGACGCGGCGTATGCTTGATTTGGTCGCGGGCTGCGGCGCGGATGATTTCATTCTCGCGCTGATCTCGGGTGGTGGTTCGGCCCTGCTATGCGCACCTGCGGCTGGCATCACCTTGGATGAAAAACAGGCTTTGACCGGGGCGCTTTTGGCCTCGGGCGCGCCCATTGGCGAGATCAACGGCATCCGCAAGGAAATCTCGGCGGTCAAGGGCGGGCGGTTGGCGGCGGCTGCATATCCTGCGCGGATGCTGGCGCTGATGATCTCGGATGTGCCGGGCGATGATCCGGGCGATATCGCCTCTGGCCCCACGGTCGGCCATGATGGCAGCGCGGCGCGCGCGCTGGCGGCACTGGATCGTTGGGGCGTGACACCGCCGCCTGCGATCAAGGCCTATCTTGCGGCGGGGGGCGACCCGGTGCGCCCCGATGATCCCCGCCTGTCGCGGGTCGAGAATGTGATCTATGCCGCGCCTGCCCAATCGCTGGAGGCCGCCGCCGCACTGGCCCGCGCGCAGGGCTATGCTGTCGATATCCTTGGCGATGCGATCGAGGGTGAAGCGCGCGATGTCGCGGCACACCACGCCAAGCTGGCGCTGGCGGCCAAAGGGCCGCGCCTGATCTTGTCGGGCGGAGAGTTGACCGTCACGCGGCGGGGCGACGGCATCGGCGGGCCGAATGCCGAATATGCGCTGGCCCTTGCGCTGGCCCTCAATGGCGCGGCGGGCATCCATGCCATCGCTTGCGACACCGACGGGGTTGATGGCGCGGCCGAGGTCGCGGGTGCCGTGATCGGCCCAGACACGCTGGCTCTTGCGAACGCCGCAGGCGTCGATCCCAAGGCCGCTTTGGCGCGCAATGATGCGCATCGCTTTTTCGCAGCGATCAACCGACAGGTCGTGCCGGGGCCGACGCTGACCAATGTGAATGATTTTCGCGCCATTCTGATCGAAGGCTAGGGTCATGCTCCATCATATCGTCTTGATGGAACCCGCAAGCGCGCAAGGCTTGGACCAGATCAAGGCCGCGATGCCGATCCTCGCCACGGTTTGCGATGCAGTTGCCGGCGCGGCGGGCTTTGCGCACGGCCCCAACCTTGATTTCGAAGGGAAATCGGCCCGCTTCACCTATGGCTTTAGCGTCAGTTTTGCCGACCGCGCGGCCCATCTGGCCTATGAGGCCCATCCCGACCATATCCGCGCAGGCGGGATGTTGGTTGTGGCCTGCGCTGGTGGTCACGCGGGTATTTTCGTCGCCGATCTGGCCATCTGATCTGGCCAGCCCTGCGTGATTTGTGCATCTTTCGCGCAATAGTCGCGTAATTGGGGCAGGTCGCGCATGGCGGACACGCATATTTTCTTTGTTGCCGACGGGGAAAGGCTGGAAATCCAGTCTTGGCTTTTGGCCGCAACCCTTGCCCATGCCCATCAAGATCGGCGCGATGTGCATCTTTATGCTTATGCCAGTGCCGATTGGTTGCCCCGGATTGGCCCGGTCACGCAGGCGATCTACCGCGTGGCGGATGTCTCGCTGCGCCCGCTGCCCGCGCCGCCAAAATGGGCAAAGCCCTATCCGCATGGCAACAAGATCGTCGCTGCAACCGATTGGCGCGGTCCGGGATGGTCGATCTTTCTCGATACCGACATGGTTTGCCTGCGCGATCTGACCACGCTGTCGGCCCTGCCCGACGATCATGTCGCAGCCGCGCCGGAGGGGCGCGCTACATGGGGCCCGGATGAGCGCTGGGAACGAGCCTATGGCCATTATGACCTGCCGCTGCCCACCACACGCGTGCTGCTGTTGCGCGGTGATCGGCCCGAGAACCTGCCCTATTTCAACGCGGGTCTGGTCGCCATGCCCGAAAGCCCCGGTGCGGGTGGCAAGCGTTTTGCCGCGCATTGGCTCGAAACCGCGGTGGATTTTGACCATAATTGCAAAATCGCCAACAAGCGGCCTTGGCTCGACCAGATCACGCTTCCGCTGGCGATGGCGCGCTTTGGCTACAAGGCGCATGTGCTGGATGAAAGCTGGAATTACGCGCTGTCCTATCGCGGCAGTGACATCGCCCTGACGCCCGATGCCCATATCCTGCATTACCATCGGTTCCGCTTTTTGGCGGCCGCACCGCAATGGCCGGCAATCCGCGCGCGGTTTTTCGAGGCCTTGCCCAAAGCACATCACGCCGCTGCCCGTGCGGTCTTTGAACAAGCAGCGCTGCTCGATTAACGCTGCAAAAGCGCCATTACCTCGGCGCGGTTTGGCATCGCCTCTGCCGTCCCCCGCCGCGTGACCGAGATGGCCGCAACGGCGGTGGCGAAATCGAGGGCAGCGTTCAGTTCCATCCCCTGCGCCAAGGCGCAGGCAAATCCGCCGTTGAAGGCATCGCCCGCCCCGGTCGTGTCGACGACGCGACCCGCATCGATCGGCGGCACATGGCGCGCACCCCCCTGATCGCAAAGAAGCGCGCCATTGGCCCCCAAGGTGATAACCGCCGCCTGCCGCACGCCTTGTGCCAAAAGCGCCTTTGCCGCCGCCGTGGCGCTGTTTGTATCGGTCACCTTGATCCCGGTCAGCGCCTCTGCCTCGGTCTCATTGGGGGTCACGAAATCGCAAAGCGCCAGCATCCCAGCAGGCAACGCCGCCGCCGGTGCCGGGTTGAGGATCGTAATCGCCCCACCCGCCCGCGCCATGCGGCAGAATTCATGGGCCACATCGACGGGTTGTTCCAATTGTGTCATCGCCACCTTGGCCTCCGCGATGATCGCCGCATGGGGGGCAAGATCGGCCAAGGTAATGGCCCCCGCAGCGCCCGGGCTGATCAAGATCGCGTTCCGCCCGCTGCCCTCTTCGATGAAAATCCCGGCCGCTCCCGTGGGGTGATCGAGGTCTTGCGTGACCAAGGCGCTGACGCCTGCCGCCGCCCAAAGCTGCACGCCCATCTGCCCGAATGTGTCTTTGCCGATGCGCGTGATGAACCCCACATCGCCGCCTGCCTTTGCTGCGGCCACCGCTTGGTTCGACCCTTTGCCGCCCGGCCCGAGCGTAAAGCCCGTGGCGATCTTGGTCTCGCCCAAGACAGGCAAGCGATCGCTGCGAAAGGCGGCATCGGCGACGAAAACGCCCAAGATGACGATATCATGCGGCACGTCGGCTCTCCTGCATGGCCCGGAGTGATCCTAGCGGCCCTTGCCTGTGCGCGCCAGACGCGGAAGATGGCACCAAGGCCTGACGCAAGAGGTTTGGATGAATATCGCCCATTGGCTAGAACGGACCGCCCGTGTCGCGGGTGCGCGCCCCGCTTTGATGCATGGCGGCGATCTCGTGGCGGATTACGCGCTGTTGCACGCCCGCGCCGCTGCGCTTGCGACCGCCTTGATCGATCGCGGGCTCGGCAAGGGCGACAGGGTCGCGCTGTGTTCTGCCAATACGCCGGACTACCTTGTCGCCATGTGCGGCGTCTGGATCGCGGGCGCCGCCGTCGTGCCGATCAATGCCAAGCTGCATGCCAAGGAAATCGCCTTCATCCTGCAAGACAGTGGCGCAAGCCATGTCTTTGCCAGCAAGGCGCGCCGCGCCGATCTGGCCAGTGAAACCGCGCAGCCGGTCATCGCGCTCGATGGGCCCGATTTTACCGCGATGACCAGCGGCCCGCCCGCCCCCATCGCGGCGCGCAAGCCGGATGATCTGGCATGGCTTTTCTACACCTCCGGCACCACGGGGCGACCCAAGGGGGTGCAGATCACCCATGCCATGCTGGCCGCCGCCTCGCTGTGCTACCCGGTCGATGTTGATCCAGTCAGCCAAGATGATGCCGCGCTCTACGCCGCCCCGATGAGCCATGGCGCAGGGCTTTATGCCGCCATTCATCTGCGGATGGGTGCGCGCCATATCGTGCCGCGCTCGGGCGGGTTCGACCCCGATGAAATTCTCGCCCTCTCGGCTGCGCATGGCCCCACATCCATGTTCATGGCCCCCACCATGCTGCGCCGCCTGACCGATGCGGCCAAGGCGCGCGGCGCGCGCGGCCATGGGATCAAGACCATCGTCTATGGCGGCGGCCCGATGTATCGCGCCGATATCGAAGAGGCGGTCGCATGGTTCGGCCCTCGCTTTGTTCAGATCTATGGGCAAGGTGAATGTCCCATGGCGATCACCGCCCTGTCGCGCGCCGATATCGCCGATCGCAGCCACGCGCGCTGGCAACAGCGCCTCGCCTCGGTCGGGCGCGCGCAAAGCGCCGTGACGCTTGCCATCGTCGATGACAGGGGCCAGCCCCTCGCCCCCGGCCAGACCGGCGAGATCATGGTACGCGGCACACCCGTTATGCCCGGCTATTGGAACAACCCCGACGCCAGTGCCGCGGCTTTGCATGATGGGTGGCTGAAAACCGGCGATTTGGGCCATCTTGATGACGACGGCTACCTGACCTTGGTCGACCGCTCCAAGGATGTGATCATCTCGGGCGGCACCAATATCTACCCGCGCGAGATCGAAGAGGTGTTGCTGACCCATCCATCGATCCATGCGGTGGCGGTGGTGGGTCGCCCTTCGCCCGAATGGGGTGAAGAGGTGGTGGCCTTTGTCGTCCCCGCCCCCGGCACCACACCCGATCCCGCAATACTCGATGCCCATCTGCTCACCGAACTTGCGCGGTTCAAACGCCCCAAGGCCTATATTCAGATCGCCGATCTGCCGCGCAACAATTACGGCAAGGTGCTCAAAACCGCCCTGCGCGACCGCCTGCGCGGAGGGCCCGCCTGACGCGCCCGGCCCATCTTTGCTTTCCAAATACTCCTGGGGGACGGGCGTAGCCCGGGGGGGCAGCGCCCCCCATGCCACCACGCCGCCCAAGACCACGCCCGATGCATGCAAACCACATCGCCATCATAACACGGCCGCCGCCTTGTTCCGTCGCAAACGGCACTCTACATCGCATCATATGAAACGTTTCATCCCCTTTGTCGCAAAACACCCTATCGTCTCGGTGATCCGCCTGTCGGGCGTCATCGTGGCCTCGGCCCGTGGCGGCGGGTTGAGCGATCAAGCCCTTGCCCCCGCGATCGAGCGGGCATTCGCCAAGGGCAAACCCGCGGCCGTGGCGCTCGTGCTGAATTCCCCCGGCGGCAGCCCGGCGCAATCTTCGCTCATCGCGGCGCGCATACGCCGCCTTGCCGATGAGAAAAAGATCCCCGTTCACGCCTTTGTCGAAGATGTCGCCGCATCGGGCGGCTACTGGCTGGCTTGCGCGGCCGATGACATCTGGGTCGATGCAAGCTCGATCCTCGGCTCGATCGGCGTGATCTCGGCCGGTTTCGGCTTCAGCGATGCCATCGCGCGCATCGGGGTCGAACGCCGCTTGCACACCGCCGGGCGCGACAAATCCCTGCTCGATCCCTTCAAACCCGAAAATCCCGAGGATGTGGCCCGCCTGCGCGCGATCCAAGACCAGATCCACGACAGTTTCATCGCCCATGTGACGGCGCGCCGTGGCGACCGCCTGACGACCGAGGAAGAGCTGTTCACAGGCCGCTTCTGGGCAGGTGCGCGCGCGGTCGAGCTGGGGCTTGCCGATGGTGTCGCCCATATGATGCCCAAGCTCACCGCGCTTTACGGCGACAAGCTGCGCTTGCGCCACTACGGGCCGAAACGCGGGCTTTTCCAGCGCTTCGGCGCAAGCCTTGGCGCAGAAGTCTTGGCCGGTGTTGAAGACCGCAGCCATTGGGCGCGGTTCGGTCTGACGTGATGCTCAAGATCGTCAGCCTGTTTTTGATTTTCATGGTGGTGCTGGCCATGTTCGGCCGCCTCCGCCTGCCCGGGATCGGGCGCAAGGGCGGGGGCAAGGGGCATCTGCCCAAGCCGCGCCTTTGCCCCGAGTGTGGGCGCTACAACCTGCGCGGCGGCCCCTGCCGCCATTGCCGCAATGACATAGGTTAATCATTTGATCTTGGATGTCCTTTACGCCGGCCTTGGGCTGATCATCTTGCTGCTTGCGGGCGATGCGCTGGTCAAAGGGGCGGTCAACCTCAGCCTGCGACTTGGTATCCCTGCGCTGATCGTCAGCTTGACGGTCGTGGCCTTCGGCACCTCTGCGCCGGAGTTGCTGATCTCGATCAAGGCGGTGCTCGATGGTGTGCCGGGGCTGGCCTTGGGCAATGTCGTGGGCTCGAACACGGCCAATGTCTTGCTGATCCTCGGCGTGCCTGCGCTCATCTTCGGATTGGGTGTCGGCAGCGATACGCGCCGCAGCTATGTATTCATGCTGATCGGCACGCTCATGTTCATCGGGCTGGGCTTTGCCGGCCCCTATGTCTGGTGGCACGGACTGATCCTTTTGGCGGGGTTGGGGCTGATCTTGCTGGATGCTGCGCGCAGCGCACAATCCCATCGCCGCGCCACGGCCGATGCGCTGGCCGCGCAAGACGATCAAGAGATCTTGGAAGAGGCCGACCCCGATATGCCGATCTGGCAGGTTGTTCTTTACCTGCTCTTGGGTCTGATCGGTTTGCCTTTGGGGGCGGATCTCTTCGTTGACGGCGCGGTGGCCATCGCACGGGATATCGGGATCAGCGAAACCGTCATCGGCCTGACCTTGGTCGCGATCGGCACATCACTGCCGGAATTGGCCACGACCGTGATGGCCGCGCTGCGCCGCCATGCCGATGTCGCCATCGGCAATGTCATCGGCTCGAACATGTTCAACCTGATGGGGATCATCGGCGTGGCCGCCTTGGTGGGGCCGATCCCGGTCGACCCGGCGATCTTGCGGCTCGACCTTTGGGTGATGCTGGCTGCCACGCTTGTGCTGGCCCCTTTCGTCTTTTTGCGCTGGCCGATGGGCCGTGCGATTGGCGCGGCCTTCACCGGGCTCTATCTTGCCTATCTGGTAAGCATTTTCGCATGAGGCAGATCAGATGACGGCATTGGTGACAGGTGCGGCGCTGCGGCTTGGTCGGGCAATGGCGTTGGAATTGGCGCAAGCCGGGCATGATGTCGCGATTCATTATGCCGGCAGTGCCGACGCCGCCGAACAAACGGCCAAAGAGGCGCGTGCGCTGGGCGTGCGCGCGGTCACGCTTCAGGCCGACCTGACCGTCGAAGATGACATGCAGGCGCTCGTCCCGCGCGCCGCAGCCGCCTTGGGCGGGCCGCTCACCGTGCTGATCAACAATGCCTCGATCTTTGAATACGATAATCTGGCAAGTGCTACGCGGTCCAGCTGGGACCGGCATCTTGAATCCAACCTGCGCGCGCCCTTCGTGCTGACGCAGGCCTTGGGCGCGCAAATCCCCGATCCTATCGCCGATGAGAATGGCGAGCCGCTAGCGCAGGGGCTTGTCATCAACATGATCGACCAGCGCGTGCAGAAGTTGACGCCTGAATTCATGTCCTACACCATCGCCAAGATGGGACTTTGGGCGCTGACGCGCACGGCGGCGCAGGCCTTGGCCCCGCGTGTCCGCGTGAATGCCATTGGCCCCGGACCGACCCTGCAGGGCGCAAGACAAAGTGAAGTGCATTTCGCCCGCCAGCGCGCCGCCACCATTCTCAACCGCGGTGCCGATGCAAAAGGCATCTGCGACGCGCTGCGATATTTTCTCGATGCGCGTGCTGTCACGGGCCAATTGATCTGTGTCGATGGCGGGCAGCATCTTGGCTGGGAAACCCCCGATGTCTTGGGTGTCGAATAGCGCGACTTTTCGATCTGGATCGGTACTTTTCCACCGCGCCAAGCAATGTGAAGCTTTTGTTAAACTCGGGTGACAAATACTTAATCCCACGCTGTTTGAAAAAATAAATCCTTTTGAAACAGCATGTTGAATATACGCCTAATTTTTAGGCAAATCGCAGAAGCTATGCAAAAACAAAGAAAAATTCCGTTGCCCCCAGTTTTCTCCGCAGTCTTATCCACAGCTTTGGTGGAAAGCTAAGCCCTTGATCCCCCCTCGGTTCCGTTGCAGCCATCAAGGGAATCGCGAAAGCACTCGTCACGATGCCTCAGACACCTGACATCACCCCCGCCACCGGCCATGAGGTGATCCACGCCTATCTGCGCACACTCGACAATTCGCCGGGTGTCTACCGCATGCTCGATACGCAAAGCCGGGTGCTTTACGTCGGCAAGGCGCGTGCGCTGAAAAAGCGCGTCTCGAATTATGCCAAGCCCACGGGCCACAGCCCACGCATCGCGCGGATGATCCGCGAGACCGCTTCGATGATGTTCTTGACCACGCGCACTGAGACCGAGGCGCTTTTGCTGGAACAAAACCTCATCAAACAGCTCAAGCCGCGTTACAACGTGCTGCTGCGTGACGATAAATCCTTTCCCAATATCCTTGTCACCCGCGACCATGCCTTTCCGCAGATCATGAAACATCGCGGTGCCAAGACGGCCAAGGGCGACTATTTCGGCCCCTTCGCCAGCGCGGGTGCGGTCAACCGCACACTGAACCAGTTGCAGCGCGTGTTCCTTTTACGCAATTGCACCGATGCCACTTTTGAAAGCCGGACCCGTCCTTGCCTGCTCTACCAGATCAAGCGCTGCTCGGCCCCTTGCACAGGCCAGATCAGTGCCGCTGATTACGCGGCCTCGGTCAATGATGCGATGCGCTTTCTCAAGGGCGACTCGACCGAATTGCAGGTGCAATTGGCCGCCCAGATGACGCAAGCCGCCGAGGCGATGGAGTTTGAGCGCGCCGCCGCCTTGCGGGATCGCATCCGCGCGCTGACCAATGTGCAATCGGTTCAAGGCATCAACCCCCGCGGCGTGCGCGAAGCCGATGTGATCGCACTCCATATGGAGGGGGGGCAGGCCTGCGTGCAGGTGTTCTTCATCCGCGCCAATCAAAATTGGGGCAACAAGGATTATTACCCGCGCATCGGCCCCGATATCGAACCGCCCGAGGTGCTCGAGGCCTTCTTGGGCCAATTCTACGATCAAAAAGACCCGCCGCCGCAGTTGATCCTCAGCCATATGATCGACAACGCCGATCTGATGATCGACGCGCTGAGCCAAAAGCTCGGCCGCAAGGTCGAGATCTTGGTGCCGCAACGTGGCGAAAAAGCCGAGTTGATCGATGGCGCGCTGCGCAACGCCCGCGAAAGCCTCGCCCGCCGCATGGCCGAGGGGCAGGCGCAGACCAAGTTGCTTGAAGGGTTGGCCGATGCCTTCACCCTAGAGGCCCCGCCGCAGCGGATCGAGGTCTATGACAATTCCCATATCCAAGGCACCGATGCCGTGGGCGCGATGATCGTGGCTGGCCCCGATGGCTTTCTCAAATCGCAATATCGCAAGTTCAACATTCGCGGCACCGATCTGACGCCCGGCGATGATTTCGGTATGATGAAAGAGGTGCTGACCCGACGCTTTCAGCGCCTTCTCAAGGAAGATCCCGACCGCGAAAGCGCCTCTTGGCCCGATCTGTTGCTGATCGACGGCGGTGCCGGTCAGGTCTCGGCAGTCAAGCAGATCATGGATGATCTCGGCATCGACGATATCCCCTTTGTCGGCGTCGCCAAGGGGATCGACCGCGACCAGGGCAAGGAGGAATTCCATCGCCCCGGCCACCGCCCAACCGCACTGCAGCGCAATGATCCGGTGCTGTATTTCATCCAGCGCCTGCGCGACGAGGCACATCGCTTCGCCATCGGCGCGCATCGCGCCAAGCGGGCCAAGGCCGTTTCCGCAACACCGCTTGATGACATCGCGGGCGTCGGTGGGGCGCGCAAACGCGCGCTTTTGGCCCATTTCGGTTCGGCCAAGGCGGTCGCGCGCGCCGATCTTGCCGATCTCAGGGCCGTGGATGGCGTGAACGAGGCTTTGGCGCAAAAGATCTACGATCATTTCCACGAGCGCGGCTAACGCCCCCCTTCCGCCGGAGGCGCATTCGCGCTACCCATCCCCTATGCAATGGACCTTGCCAAATATCCTGACTGTCGCCCGCATGATCGCGGCACCGATGGTCGCGCTGGTCTTCTTGATCCTGCCCCGCCCCTTCGCGGATTGGGCGGCGATGACGATCTTTCTGCTCGCCTCGCTCACCGATTACGTCGATGGCTACCTTGCCCGGGCATGGAACCAGATCAGCCGTTTTGGCGCCATGCTCGACCCGATCGCGGACAAGGCCGTGGTGGTGATCGCGCTCGCCGTGATCCTCGGCATCCATGGCATCACCGCTTGGACCTTGATCCCGGTCGTCGCGATCTTGCTGCGCGAGGTGTTCGTCTCGGGCCTGCGCGAATTTCTCGGCCATCAGGCCGGCACGCTCAAGGTCACGCCCTTGGCCAAGTGGAAAACCATGGTGCAGATGGTGGCCATCACCATGCTGTTCGCTTGGGGCCTGTTCGATCATTACTTCGTGATGCAGACCTTGGGCATGAATGCCGAGATCGTCTCGGGCATCTTGAACGGTGCGATCCGCGATGATGTTGGGCTGGGCTGGAAATTCAGCGGCCTGATGCTGTCGTCCCATGGCGGGCTCGTCCTTTTGTGGTGCGCCGCCGCGCTGACATTGCTCACCGGGCTCGATTATTTCCGCAAGGCGATGCCCTATCTGACGGAGCGTTGATGAAACTCGAGATTCGCTATTTCGCTTGGTTGCGTGAACGCGTCGGCACCAGCGCCGAGACGGTCGAGACCGAGGCTGCAACCATCGCCGATCTGATCGCCGAACTCACCACCCGCGACGAAGGCTATGCCTTGGCCTTTTCCGATCCGGGCGCGATCCGCGCGGCCATCGACCATGCCTTGGTCGAGATGGATACCCCGCTCGCCGGCGCGCGCGAAGTCGCGTTCTTCCCGCCGATGACCGGGGGCTGAGCATGGTGGCCGCACCTATCCGCGTGCAATCCGCCCCTTTCGACATGGGCGCAGAACTCAATGCATTCTCCGCAGCGGTGCCGGGTGCCGGTGCCATCGTCAGCTTCTCGGGCATCACCCGCGATCTGGCCACGGGCGATCTGCAAGCGATGGAGATCGAACATTACCCCGGCATGACTGAAACGGCGCTTGCCGCCATCCGAACCGAGGCGCTTGACCGCTTTCAGCTCATCGATGCGATGATCTTGCATCGCTACGGCCCACTTGCGCCCAGCGACCCGATCATGATGGTCGCCACCGCCGCACGCCACCGCGCCGATGCTTTTGCGGGGGCGGCCTTCTTGATGGATTACCTCAAATCCCGCGCGCCTTTCTGGAAGAAAGAGATCACCGCGACACAAACAACATGGGTCGCGGCACGCGCCGAAGACGAAGACGCCTTGGCGTCATGGTCCAAACCCGACCATACCACGCCTTGAGGTCTTCTTCGTTTCATAAATATCCCGGGGGGGCCCGGAACGGGCGGGGGCAGAGCCCCCATCGCAACCTCACATCAGGCGCTGTCGCTCAATCCTGTCCCTGATTGCTGCGCTCGATATAAAGACGTAATTCCTCGGTCTCTTGCCGCGCTTCGCGCAGCCCATCCATAGCCGCGCGCAGTTCCGCCTCGGTCTGGCTCAACTGGCCTGTCAGTTCCGCCTCGCGTTGCTGGAGATAGGCGATGGCTTGATCGCGGGTTTCCTCGGCGTCGTGCAGCGCTTTTGCCATCGCATCCATCTCGTTGAGATCGGCGCTCGACACTTGATGGAAACGCGACAACAGCATGTGCGCCACCCATCCGAGGATGAAGGCAACGAACAAGATGGCCGCGATGGCGATGACGAATTCGAGACGGTTCAACTCAATTCACTCCTGCTCGGGGGTCGGCGTGGCCCCATCTTGCGTGCGATCGGGGCGTGGTTGCGGATTGCCGATCGGCTGGCGTCGTGGATCTTCGGAGGGGTCATTTTCGACCACGCTTTCATCGCTGGCCTCGCTGAGCAATCGAAAGGTGATCCGGCGGTTTTGTTCGCGCCCCGCTTCGGTCTCGTTGGACGCAATCGGCTGGCTTTCACCATAGCCTTGCGCCACGAGGTTGGAGACCAGCACATTGCGCGCCAATAGCCCATTGAGCACCGCATCGGCGCGCGATTGGCTGAGGTTGAGGTTCATCTCCTCGCGACCTTGGCTGTCGGTATGGCCTGCGATCTCCATCCTGACATGACGGCAATCGGGCAGAAGGGCCGCGATTTGGTCCAGAATGGCGCCCGCGGCTGCGTTGATTTCGACCGAACCGGGGTCAAAGGTGATCTTGGTATCGGCCTGAATCGCATCGATCCGCGCGACACATTCCTCGGGGCTGGGCAGCGCGGCCATCGGGTCCAGCGCCTCCAGATAGCTGACGCGCAGTTCGAAAGCCGCGCCTTGGCCCAAGGCGTCACCCAAATAGCGAGACAACGCCGCCTCCATCGCGGCATCGCCGGTGCGTCCACGCAAGATGAGCGTCTCGGGTTCCAGTGTCATCGTGCCTTCGTTCAGCCGCGATAGCGCCTCAAGCCCGATCATCGCGCGCACCGACCAACCGGCAGGAAGGTCGCCGACCTCACGCATGGCGATATCGGCGCGCTCTGCGCCGAAAAGCGCACGGGCATAAGCCTCGACCGAGCGTCCGACGGCGCCTTCGGGGACGCGCCCGCGCAGCCGCATTTGGCCTTCATCATCCAGTGTTGCAATCAGCCGCGCCGGGCCTTCGGCGCTTGCGCCGCCTTCGCTGGCTTGGGTCAAGACGCCTTGCAGTGAAAACAGATCCGGCAAGGCATTGGCCAATTCCCCCATGACCTGGTCGAAATCATCTTGGCTGGTGCCTTCGGCGGCGATCAGGGTCACATCGGTATCGGAAAAGGCGACGGTGCCGCGGCCCAAATCCGCCAAGGCCGCGATCGCGGTCACGACGGCATCACCCCATTGCGCCGATGGCGCCCCAAGCCCGATCTGGCAAACGGGATTGGCCGGCGCACCGGCGGCGACAGCGGCAGCTTGAATGCGACGCTGCGCGGCCTCGGTATCGGCGGCACAGCTTTCCATGCGCGCAGCGCCCTGCGCTTCGATCGAAAACCGCAGTTGGAAAGGCGTAAACACCGGGCGCGGTGCCGAGATATCGAGATACACCGCAACCCCGTCAGGCTGATTTTGGCTGAGCATGCGCATGAAATCAGCCTGCTGCACGACGCTTTCGGCGATGGCCTGCACCTCGACCCGATCGGCATAGATGGTGACCTTGGATCGCGGCAGACGGCGCAGCGCGTTCAGCCCATAGCCAAGCGCCGCCTCCCAAGCAGGGGGCACCGCGAAATCGGCGGTCTCGACCAGATTGTCGACAGCGCCACCTTGGGCCAGCTCTGTCACCGTCTCATTGATCGCAGCAACATCTGTGGCCGCCGGCACAAGGCCGATGATTTGGATGCCATCGCTTGCGCGCAGGATATCGAGTGAAAACCGCGGCGGCCGCAGGTCATCACGTCGGGCGATCTCGATCCGGCTGATGATCCGGTCCGCGTTGACCTGTGCCGCGGCGCGCTGGCTTGCCCGAAAGGCGGCGGCTTCATTCGGTGCGGTGCCATCCAAGAACACTTCAAGCCCGTCGGCGCTGACCGTGGCCCATGTCAGACCGCCCTCCGCCAACGCCGTGCTGACTGCATCGACCGACCGCCGCTCCATCCACAAGGCGAGCAGGCCAGCCGTCACGATGCAAAGCGTCAGCCCAAGGCCGAAGGCGCAGATGCTCAGAAGCAGGGGGGATCGGATCATGGGCGGTCTTGGCAACTTTCGTGCAGTGGTTTCCTAGCGGCCTACAGACTTGCTGGCCCGGGTTCAATCAAAGCAAAGCCGCGACGGCGAAAAACAGCGCAGGGATCAGCCCGGTATCGCGGTTGGCCCGAAACAGGCGCAGGCAGGTTGCAGGGTCGTCGATATCAAGCTGCTGCAATTGCCACAGCATGTGCCAGCCCATGCCCCAAACACCCGCCACAGCCAGAACAAGCGCAAGGATCGACGCATCGCCCAATGCGAGCAGCACGGCAAGACCAAGCAACCCAACCGTCGCAATCAGAAAGACCCTTAGCCATGCCCGCGTGTTCTGCGCAAAGAGCCGCGCGGTTGATTTCACCCCGATCAGCGCATCATCCTCGCGGTCCTGATGGGCATAGATCGTGTCGTAGAACAGCGTCCAGCTGATCCCGCCGAGATAGAGCAAGACGGCAGGCCAGCCCAGTTGCCCTGTCTTCGCGGTCCAAAGCAGCAAGGCGCCCCAGTTGAAGGCAAGACCCAGAAACACCTGCGGCCACCATGTGAAGCGCTTGGCGAAAGGATAGATCGCCACTGTCGCAAGCGAGGCAATGCCCAAGACAATCGCGGAGAGGTTGAAGGTCAACAAGATCGCAAAGGCAACCAGTGATTGTGCCACCAGCCAAAGCAGCGCTTGTTTGACGCTGACCTGCCCCGAGGGAATGGGCCGTGACCTTGTGCGCGCCACCGCGGCATCGATATGGCGGTCGGTGATGTCGTTCCATGTGCAGCCCGCACCGCGCATCAGGAAGGCACCCATGGCCGCGCCCGCGAACAGCCAAAGTTCGCTTGCGCCAATCCCGGTGCCGCCCGATGCCGCCGCCAAGAACAGCGCCCACCAGCAAGGTAAAAGCAACAGCCATGTGCCGATCGGCCGATCCGCGCGGCTGAGCCGCAGATAGGGGCGCGTGACGGCCGGGGCCAGCCGGTCCACCCAGTTGCCGCGCACGGCGTCAGCCACTTGGCCCTCTGGCCTTTCGCGGGTCTCGCTCATAGTCTCTGCCCCATGTCGGACCGTCCCAAGATACGCCTCTATGTAGACCACGCTTTGCAGGCGGGGCAAACAGTCGACCTGTCGCGGGATCAGGCCAATTACCTGTTCAACGTCATGCGGCTAGGCCAAGGGGCCGAGGTGGCGCTGTTCAATGGCCGCGATGGTGAATGGCGTGCGCTTGTCGCCGAGGCAGGCAAGCGCGGCGGCAGCCTTGTTTGCGACGTGCAAACGGCACCCCTGATGCCACCGCCTGACCTTTGGCTGTTGTTCGCACCGATCAAAAAAGCGCGCACCGATTTCATCGTCGAGAAGGCGACCGAGATGGGGGCGGCGCGCATCATCCCGGTGCAGACCGATTTCACCAATGCCGAACGCATCCGCCAAGACCGGCTACAGGCCCATGCCATCGAAGCGACCGAGCAATGCGGCGGCACCTTCGTACCCGAGGTATCGGATCTGCAACGGCTTGATCGCGTGCTTGCCGACTGGCCCGAGGGCCGGGGCCTGATCTTTGCCGATGAAGGGCTGGCAGGTGCCGAGGCCAGCCTTGCCGCAGCACCCAGGCGCCAAAGCTGGGCCATCCTGATCGGTCCCGAAGGCGGGTTTTCCGAAGCGGAGCGCGCACGGCTGCGCGGCTTGCCCTTTGTTACGCCCATTGCCCTTGGTCCCCGTATCTTGCGCGCCGATACAGCCGCCGTTGCCGCCTTGACGCTGTTTCAAGCCAGCTTGGGGGATTGGGTGTGATCCGCATGGCCGCGCCCGCCGATGCCGCCGCGATTGCGGATTTTCTCTCCCGCCATATCGCGACCTCGATGTTTCTGTTGGGCAACCTCGAGGCGCATGGCATCGGGGATACGCCCCATCCCCATGGCACCCGGTTTCTTTTGCGCCTAACGGATGGTGACATCACCGGCGTCTTTGGCTGGACCAATGGCGGTTATGCCATGCCGCAATGGCCCGCCATGACCCCACCCGAGGCGCAGGAATGTGTTGCGGCGATGCGCGGGGTTCATCTGCGCGGGATCACAGGGCCACCGGATCAGGTGGCGCTTTTGCTTGGTGTGCTGCCTGTCGCGCCGGTCGATTGGGCCACCAACCGCGACGATCCGCTGATGGTTCGCGCGCTCGATGATCTGCCTGCCGCCACCGCCCATCTGCGCCCCGCCGAAGCCCCCGACCGCGCGCTTTTGGAGGGGTGGTTTGCCGCCTATCTGCGAGAGACCGGAACCAGCGGCGCCGCGGCGCTGCGCCTGACGGCCACTGCACGGGCGCAAGCAGCCATCGGCAGCGATACGATCCGGCTTTTGATCCATGAGGGGCGGCCTGTGGCGATGGGCGCCCTCAACGCACGGGCGGGCGATGCGGTGCAGATCGGCGGCGTTTATGTCGCCCCCGAACACCGCGGTAAGGGGCTGGCTGGTCAGCTAGTCATCAGCCATTTGGCCGAGCTCAAGGCAAAAGGCATCCGGCGCGCCATCCTGTTCGCGGCCTCATCCGCGGCCGAACGCGCCTATGCCCGCATCGGTTTTCGGCGCATCGGCTTTTTCCGGGTGGCGCTTCTGGCGCGGCCCGTTTCGCTGGGGGCCGCGGCATGAGTTTTTTCCGCCCCGAGGTTTTGGCCCTTTTGCGCCGCTGGGCCGAGGTGATCGTGGCCATTGCCGTGCTGGCGCTTGGCCTATGGATCGCCGCGCGACCCGGCCCGGTGGTGCAGGGATTTGGCTATGTGCTGGCCGCATTCGCCGCCATCGCGTTGATCCCAGCGGTGCGGCGTGCGCGTTTTGCCACCGACGGTGATGGGCCGGGGATCGTGCAAGTGATCGAGGGCCGCATCCTTTACATGGGTCCGGTCGATGGTGGCGCGATCTCGGTGGCCGAGATGACATCGCTTTCGCTGCGCCATGATCGGGGCGGTCAGGTCGCATGGGTTTTGGTCGAACCCGGTCACATGCTGGTCATCCCCGTTAACGCGGCCGGTGCCGAGGCGCTGTTTGACGCTTTCACCACCTTGCCGGGGCTTGGCGCGGCGCGGATCTTGGCTGCGCGTCAATCGCCGCATGAAGGCACACGGACCCTTTGGCGGCGCGCCGACGTTCCGGCCTTGACACAGTAACACCATCGGGCCACCTCTCGGCGGAATCATAGCCCCCGAACGTGGAAGAAAGAACCGATGTCCATCCCCCAGTCCGGCGGCGGCCCGATCGAACATCATGACCAATTGGCCGAGTATCTCGCATCGGGATGCAAGCCCAAGGATGAATGGCGGATCGGCACGGAACACGAGAAATTCGGCTATTGCCGCGATACGCTGGCGCCGCTGCCCTACGAGGGGGAGCGCTCGATCAAGGCGGTGCTGGAAGGGTTGCAGGCCAAGTTCGGATGGACCCCCGTGTTCGAAGGCGGCAACATCATCGGCCTGACCAAGGATGGCGCAAATGTCAGCCTTGAGCCGGGCGGTCAGCTGGAGCTTTCGGGCGCACCGCTTGAGACGATCCACCAGACCTGCGACGAGGTGAACGAACATCTGCGCGAAGTGCGCGAGGTGGCCGATAAGCTGGGCGTGGAATTCATCGGTCTGGGTGCTGCCCCCATCTGGCGGCACGAAGATATGCCCCTGATGCCCAAGGGGCGCTACAAGCTGATGGATGGCTACATGCAGAGCGTCGGCACCATGGGCACCACCATGATGCGGCGTACCTGCACAGTGCAGGTGAACCTCGATTTCGGGTCCGAGGCCGATATGGTACAGAAAATGCGCGTGGCGCTGGCGCTCCAGCCTGTGGCCACCGCGCTTTTCGCCAATTCGCCCTTCCTTGATGGCAAGCCCAACGGGCATAAATCATGGCGCGCGCGTGTCTGGCGCGATCTTGATCCCGCGCGCACAGGCATGCTGCCCTTCGTGTTCGAGCAGGGCTTCGGCTTTGAGGCTTGGGTGCAATATGTCCTCGATGTGCCGATGTATTTCGTCTACCGCGATGGCAAATACATCAATGCGCTGGGCCAGTCGTTCCGCGATTTCCTCAAGGGGCAACTGCCTGCGCTGCCCGGCGAGATGCCCACGCTCAGCGATTGGGCCGATCACCTGACCACGGTGTTTCCCGAAGCGCGCGTGAAGAAATACATCGAGATGCGTGGTGCCGATGGTGGCCCATGGCGGCGTTTGTGCGCGCTGCCCGCGTTTTGGGTGGGGCTGATGTATGATCAATCCGCCCTCGATGCCGCATGGGATCTGGTCAAGGATTGGGATGCTGAAACCCGTGATGCATTGCGCGTTGCGGCTTCGGTCGATGGGCTACAGGCCGTGGTGGGCAAGATCGCCATGCATGATCTGGCGCGCGAGGTTATGGCCATGTCGGAAGCCGGGCTGAAAGCGCGCGCGCGTGCCGGTGCGGGCGGTCTGATTACCGATGAGACCCATTTCCTTAACGCGCTGAAAGAAAGCGTCGAAACCGGCCGCGTGCCTGCCGATGAATTGCTCGGGCATTACAATGGCGATTGGGCGGGTGATCTGAGCCGGATCTACGCAGACTATCGCTACTGACGCGCGCACTCCGCCTTGCGTGCAGCCGTGAACTGGGCTGGATGCGCGATCTGACCCGCTGCAGACATGCAGCGACGATAGGAATGCTTGGTCAGGTTCGCTGGATACTGGGCAGCACGTGCTTGCGGTAGTAATCCTTTATTTCTGACTGTCGAAGGGCCGCGATCTCAGCCTGCTCATTGGGGGGAAGCCGCGGGGCGAAGGCTGGGTGCGCAGGGGGTTTGCGCTTGCGGTTCGGTATGGGATCTGGGCCGTAGTCATTGTTACCATGAGTGCCCGGCAGACACATGATGACGAAGAACCAGATGTTGACCACAAGCGGCACGACCAACATTGCGAACATCGCAATCGCTGCGCCTTGGCCGAGGGTCACCATGAAGATGAAGGTTCCGCCCACGATCCCGGCGATTGTCGCCAAGAACGGCACGAAGATGTACCAGCCGCTGCGGTTCGTGTCATGCAACCTGCGAATTGTCACGCTGAGGTGCGGCAGCCATATGAACACGATCTTGCCGACCAGCGCATAAGCGCCCCAATCATTCACGCTGCTGTTTTGTAAGAGCAAGGCCTGCATCGCAGCGGGCGAGTTCAACGAGTCGAGGAGCCAAGGGTTGCGCAGCACGTAGATTACCGTGGCGACCTGAACCACTGCATAGGCCAAGAACATGAACAGAGCGAACCACCAGTATTCAGCCCGCCGGGCGCGGCCGACAAAATTGAACATGTTCAGGTAGCAGCTTGCGATCACTTTCAGCGGTCCCATCTCGGATACCTCGTTACTATTGCTCGATACATCTTTTGATCGATACGATCGGCTGAAAATCCGGCCGAAGCATGGCAGTATCAGGACAACATGCGGGATTTTTCATGTGCCGGAACAAGCGCCTTTTCGGCGGCATTGTGGCGCTCACAGGCTTGGGATTTAATCGAAAATCAAACCTGATATCTGAGCCTGTCAGGCGCGTGACCGGCCGATCTTCGGCTCGGTCCCGTCGAGGATGCGACGGATGTTGTCCTTGTGGCGAAGCACGATCAGCACCGCCATCAGCGCCGGGGCTGCTGCTTCGGGCTGACCAAGCAGAAGGGCAAAGACAGGGCCCAAGACCCCCGCGGCGATCCCCGCCAGCGACGAGATGCGGAAAAGGGCCGCCACCACTGCCCATGTCGCGCAGGCCGCGAGGCCCAAGGGCCAAGCCAAGGCCAGCAATGTACCAAGGAGGGTCGCAACCCCTTTGCCACCCCGAAACCCGAGAAACACCGGGTAGCAATGGCCCAAAAACGCGGTAAAGGCCGCGATCTGGGCGGCATCCTCGCCCAAGAAGGCACGCGCAATTAGCACCGCGATACCGCCCTTGGCCGCATCCAGCACCAAGGTCAGAAAGGCCGCCAGCTTGTTGCCCGTGCGCAGCACATTGGTGGCCCCGATATTGCCCGATCCGATCTGGCGCAGATCGCCCAGCCCGAAAAGCCGTGCCATGACGATGCCGAATGGGACCGATCCCAGCAGATAGGCCAAGCCAGCGGCCAGCCCCAAAAGCGCCAAGGATTGCTCGAAGGGTGGCATCATGCCTGCGCCCCGTTCTGGCGATCGAAAACCACCGCGCCATCGACCCATGTCCGCAGCACGCGGCCCTGCATGCGTTGGCCGTCAAAGGGGGTGTTTTTCGACTTCGACTGCAAGGCAAAGCGGTCAAGCACATAGGGGATGTCGGGATCGAACATCACCAGATCAGCCGGCGTGCCGGGCTGCAGGCGTCCGCCCGCCAGCCCAAAGCGCCGCGCGGGGTTGAGCGCGAGCGCGCGGAACAATTCCGGCAGGCTGAGCGCCCCGGCGTGGTACAGCCGCAGCGCGGCGGGCAGCAGTGTCTCAAGCCCGACCGCACCCGAGGCCGCCGCCTCGAAGGGAAGGCGCTTGCTCTCTTCGTCTTGCGGCGTGTGCATCGAACAGATGATGTCGATCAGCCCGTCGCGCACCGCCGCCACCATCGCCACCCGGTCATCCTCGTCACGCAAGGGCGGCTTGACCTTGAAGAAGGTGCGATAGTCGCCAACGTCGAAGGCGTTGAGCGTCAGGTGATGGATCGAGATACCGGCCGTGACATCCAGACCCGCCGCCTTGGCGCGCGAAAGCGCAGGCAGGGCCGTGGCCGTGGTGATCTGGTCGGCGTGGTAGCGCGCGCCCGTCATCTCGACCAAGGCCAGATCACGCTCCAGCCCCATCCGTTCGGCCATTGGCGATACGGCCGGAAGTCCGCGCAGCGAGGCGAATTTGCCCGATGTCACCGCCCCGCCAAGGCTGAGCCCCGGATCTTGCGGATGGCCCACGATCAGCGCGCCCAATGACCGCGCATAGGTCATGCAGCGCGACAGCACCTTTGGGTCGGTGGTGACGGCATCGCCGTCGGTAAAGGCCACGGCACCTGCGTCGATCAAGAAACCGATCTCGGTCATCTCGCGCCCTTCGCGGGCTTTGGTGAGCGCGGCCATGGGGCGCACTTTGACGGCGGCATCCTCTTGCGCGCGGCGGGTGACGAATTCCAGCACCTCGGGTGTGTCGATGGGCGTGGCGGTATCGGGCCGGGTGACCATCGTCGTCACGCCGCCCGCCGCCGCCGCGCGGCCCGCGGTGCGGAAACTTTCCTTGTACCGCTCCCCGGGTTCGCCGACCTTGACGCCGATATCGATGATCCCCGGCGCAAGGTAGGCGCCTTGGCAATCGATCCCGCCTGCGCGCGGCCCCGCGCCGATCTCTGCGATCTGCCCCCCCTCGATCCTCAGCCAGCCAAGGGTTTCGGTCCCTGCCTCCGGGTCGATCAGGCGGGCATTTCTCAGAAGTGCGTTCGTCATCTCGTCTTTTCCACTCCGCCAATCCGTTGCGCCCGCATCAGGCCAGCCACATCACCAAGAGCCCAGCACCGGCCAAGAGAAGCACCAGCCACACCAAGCCACCCGTGCGCCCGGACGGATTGCCCGGCCCGGTCGGCCGACCCACCAGATCACCGATCGCGGCCTTGGGCAGCACTGCGCGGTGGTCGGGCGCCGCCAAGGGCAATGTCGCGATCAGCGTCAACTGCGCACCGGGCACAGGCGCCGTGTCGAGCGCGCGCTCGGGCACCAACAAGACCGTCCCCTCCAGCGCATCCATCCGCCGCGC
>Ga0209652_1000323_pt1 | contig 40862 bp, 44 predicted proteins | sample SaaInl74LU_5_DNA_FD_184641 | JGI IMG/M metagenome (GOLD analysis project Ga0209652, IMG submission 184641) | Marine microbial communities from expanding oxygen minimum zones in the Saanich Inlet - ESP_74LU_5_DNA (SPAdes) (version 2) | ecosystem: Environmental > Aquatic > Marine > Intertidal zone...
GTTATTATTACTAACACCAGGTAAAGTCATTAAAACATTTTCTACACCTGCATTTGGGCCTATAACATTTTGTGCTTTTTTAACATCAATAGAAGTAATGCCTTGTGCATTTTTTTTATTGTCTTTAATAACAACTTCTTCTAATTGCTCAGTTTTTAAGATTAAGGTAGGAGAGAAGCGTATTTGATTTCTATTCTTGGCTGTAAATTTTTTAGTGATTGACTTATAAGAAACATGACTAAAAATTACTGTGACTTCTGTATCTAAAGGGATTCTTATAGAATATCTTCCATTTTCATCAGAGACAGTTCCTGTTTTGTTAAACTTAATAGAAACTTCAGAAATTGGCTGATTGTATTTATTTTTTATTGTTCCTTTTAAAATTGTTGTTTTTTGAGCTAACAAAAAACCTGGTATTAAAAGAAAAAAAAAGAAGATGTGCTTCACAAAGGTTAATTTACTTGTTTTTTATAAAACGTTGCAGATAGCTCGTTCGTATTTCCAACATTATCTGAGACTACAAGTTTAAAAATATGTTTGCTACCTACCAATTTTTTATCATTAAAATTGTAGGTTAATATACCTTTTTTATGGTTATACTCCATTAAAATCCATTCACCATCTATTGTAGCTCTCCAATTTTTGATACCAGAACCATTATCGCTTATTTTTGCTTTTAGTGTCTTAAAGCTAGATATCCATTGATTATTTTTAAAATATAAAAGTCTAACTTTAGGCTTAATACTATCTGAAACTAATTTAAAATTACCCAAAGATTTAGTGGTTGTAAAAAATGTAGAATCTCTTTTTCTGGTATATTGATATCTAGGATATTTTGGGTATTCTAGATTTGCAATAAATAAAAATTGTTTTTCTGTTTCTGAATATTTTGAAACATCAAAGGTTAAGGTATAACTTTTATCTAAAGGAATGGTAGGTGTGTGCACCTTTGCAATTCCGTAAGTATAAGCTAAATCTAAATACACATCTTCGTAAAATGTGTTTTTAGGAAAAGCTACTGAAAAATCACCAACTTTAAATTTATTAAACTTGTTTTTAATTAACTTGTAATTTGTACTATCTATTGATTTAGAAAATATAGCACTAGACTCTTTACCAACTATAGGTATATTTAAAGTACTTTTATTACCAGCATAATCTTTGGCAATTATAGTAACCATATAGTTATTACCTGGTTTAACATTTAGTTTTCCATTATTAATTAAATCTTCATAAATAGACAATTTGTTAGCTGTTTCTTTGTAAGATTTTTGATAACGTCTTTTATATTTTTTATAGTGTTTGTAGTCTATATGAAGATTTAAAAATTTACTTTCTGAGAAAGAAAATGTTTCTACATCATGATAATACCATCTTTTTCCATTAACTAACATTTCTAAGCTGTAAATACCATTTTTATTATATGCATCATTAAAATTATCATAAACATCTATAGCAAACCCTATGTCTGCATTTGCAGATATTCTGTCTGTTTTGTAATTACCATTTGATATTTTTTTAATAGGTACTTGAAATGTTTTTCGTTTTTGATTAATTCTAGACTCACTAGACAAAGCATACACTTTAAGAGCACGAATTCTTGGTGATATCGTATCTGCAACCTTAATACCAAATAGTAGTGGATTAATTACATTTTCAGACATAGTGTTTCGTATTTCAAAATGTAAATGAGGTCCTCCAGAACCACCTGTATCTCCAGAAAAACCAATAATTTCTCCCTTTTTTAAAGGAAATTGATCTTCTTTAAAAAACAAATTTCCAGTTGCATAGCTCTCTTTCTTGTATTGAACAGATTTTACATAAGCTTCAATAGCATCAGAAAATTTTTTAAGATGTCCATAAACAGTAGTATATCCATTTGGGTGAGTTATGTATATGGCTTTACCATAGCCAAACTGCTGAACTTTTATTCTAGACACATAGCCTTCTGCAGCAGCATAAACTTTTAATCCTTCTTTACCTTGGGTTTTAATATCTAAACCAGAATGAAAATGGTTACTCCTTAATTCACCAAAAGAACCAGATAGTAAAATTGGGATATCTAATGGAGGTCTAAAATAGTCTTTAGGATACTTTTCTTGAGATATAGTTATTAAAGAAAATAGTATAAATAGGGTTACTATATGTTTTTTCAAAATGCAATTATTTGCTGTAAAAATAATAAAAATCATCATTTTAATAAGGTGTTTAATATCAAATGATTATCAAAAAGATGATTTATTGTTGGATTATTAAAATGAGAATGTTAACTTTGTTGATATAGTTTATTTTTAAAAGTTAATGAGTAATATTTTAGAAACCATTCATTCACTGGAAGATAAGTTGAACAAACTGCTTTCTAATTACGAGTTTTTAAAAAATGAAAATAACATACTGTTGCAGAATAATACAAAATTGCAGCAGCAGCTTTTAGAAAAGAGCCAATTTATAGAAAATCAACAAAAAGAATTTGATTTATTAAAAGTGGCAAAAACTATTGAAGGCAGTAGTACAAATACAAAAGATACAAAACTGAAGATAAATGCATTAATTAGAGAAATCGATAAATGTATTATTCAGTTACAAGAATAAAGTTCTTTTACAAGTGGATAAATTAAAGATTAATATTGTAATAGCTGGTAGAACATATCCTTTAAGTGTTAAAAACACTAAAGAAGAAGAGGGTATGCGTAAAGCCGCAAATGCAATTAATAATCTTATAGCTTTATACGAAAAAAACTATGCAGTTAGTGACAAACAAGATGTTTTAGCCATGTCTGCATTACAGTTTGCTTCTAAAATAGAGATCGCATCTTTAGAAAAGCAGTCTACAGAAAAAGAAGTAATTCAAAAAATAAATGAGTTATCTAATTTATTAGAGACACATTTAGAATAAGTTCATTAAAATACATTAACAAAACACTGCCTACGTTAGTAATTGTTTATTAAACTCAACACTATTCTATTATGAAGGATGAGTCTTAACTACTAAAGCATGCCATTTTAAATGGATCCTTGAACAGTTAGTTAGTCCTATAAATGTCATATTGGAGTTTAAAGACACACCTAATGTAGGCTTTTTTTATATATTAAATTTACACTATGAATGAAATGATTCTTCCTATTCTAATAGGAATTATAATAGGTTTTGCAATTGGTTTTATTGTTTTAAAAGCGGTAGAAAAATCAAAAGGCAAAAAGCATATAAATGAAGGCAAAAGAGCTGCAGATTCAATTATAAAAGAGGCTAAGAAAGATGCAGAATCCATTAAAAAAGATAAAATACTTCAAGCAAAAGAAAAGTTTATTGAGTTAAAATCTGAACACGAAAAAGTAATTTTATCAAGAGAAAAGAAAATTTCTGATGTCGAAAAGAGAATAAGAGACAGAGAATCTCAAGTAGCTTCTGAAGTTGACAAAAACAAAAGATTAAATAAATCTTTAGAACAAAAAGAAAAAGACTATGATTATAAATTAGAATTCTTAGAAAAAAGAGAAAGCGAACTAGAAAAAATGCACAAAAGGCATGTAGACATGCTAGAGCAAATTTCTGGATTATCTGCAGAAGAAGCTAAGAAAGAACTAGTAGCTTCTTTAAAAGATGAAGCTAAAACAGAAGCAATGGCTTTTGTACAAACCTCTATAGAAGAGGCTAAATTAACAGCAGAACAAGAAGCTAGAAAAGTAGTTTTAGGCACAATACAAAGAGTTGGTGTAGAACAAGCTGTAGAAAATTGTGTATCTGTATTTAATCTAGAATCTGATGATGTTAAAGGTAGAATTATAGGTAGAGAAGGACGAAACATTAGAGCTTTAGAAGCTGCAACTGGTGTAGAAATTATTGTAGATGATACTCCAGAAGCAATTATTCTTTCTTGTTTTGATCCTGTTCGTAGAGAAATTGCACGTTTATCTATGCATAAATTAGTTACAGATGGTAGAATTCATCCTGCAAGAATTGAAGAAGTTGTTAAGAAAACAGAAAAGCAGATTAATTCAGAAATTATAGAAGTTGGTAAAAGAACCGTGATTGATTTAGGTATTCATGGTTTACATCCAGAATTAATTAAGATTGTAGGTAGAATGAAGTATAGATCTTCTTATGGTCAAAACTTACTACAACACTCTAGAGAAGTATCTAATCTTTGTGGTATTATGGCTTCTGAAATGGGCTTAAATGCTAAGCTAGCAAAAAGAGCTGGTTTATTACACGATATTGGTAAAGTACCAGAAACAGAAAGTGAATTACCTCACGCACTTTTAGGAATGCAATGGGCTGAAAAGTTTGGTGAAAAGGATGAAGTTTGTAACGCTATTGGTGCTCACCATGATGAAATTGAAATGAAGAGTTTATTATCGCCTATAGTTCAAGTTTGTGATGCAATATCAGGAGCAAGACCAGGTGCAAGAAGACAAGTTTTAGATTCTTACATTCAAAGATTAAAAGATTTAGAGAATATTGCTTTTGGTTTTACAGGAGTTCAAAAAGCCTATGCTATTCAAGCAGGACGTGAATTACGTGTTATGGTTGAAAGTACAAAAGTAAATGATACAAAAGCTGCTGAATTATCATTTAATATTTCTCAGAAAATTCAAAATGATATGACTTATCCAGGTCAAGTAAAAGTAACCGTAATTAGAGAAACTAGAGCAGTAAACGTTGCTAAATAGTAGAAGCCTCCTCTAGCTCCTCCAAAGGAGGAGAATTCTTACTCTTGAAGACAGTTTTGCATTTTCTCTATTTCTAACTACAGAAATCATAGCTTTATTAAAATTTAAAAAAAAGTATTTTTTAAATAATTTACGTTTTTGGTTTTCCCCTTTTGGGGGAATTAAAGGGGGCTTTTTCTTGGATGATAGGTTTCAACTACTTCTCTTAAGTAACTCTTATCCAGATGTACATATACTTCTGTTGTAGTTATACTTTCATGACCTAACATTTGTTGTATAGCTCTTAAATCTGCACCATTTTTTAACAAGTGTGTTGCAAAAGAATGTCTTAAAGTATGAGGACTAATTTTCTTTTTTAAATCAATATCTATAGCTAAATTTTTGAGAATCGTAAATATCATTTGTCTTGTTAAACCTTTTCCTCTTCTGTTTAAAAACAAAGTATCTTCAAATTCTTTTTTAGGTTTTACAAAACTTCTTATTTGATGAATATAAGTCAAAATGTATTTTTGTGCTTGATTATGAATAGGTACAAAACGTTCTTTATCGCCTTTTCCTAAAACCCTGATAAAGCCTTCTTCAAAAAAAAGATCTGATATTTTTAGAGTAATTAATTCACTTACTCTTAAACCACAACTATACATTACTTCTAAAATAGTTCTATTCCTTTCTCCTTGAGGATGACTTAAATCTATAGCTGATATTAATTCATTAATTTCCTGTTCAGACAAAGTATCAGGTAATTTTCTACCAATTTTAGGAGTTTCTATTAAATCTGTAGGATTTGTTTTTCTATACTCTTCAAAAACCAAGTAATTAAAAAAACTACGTAAACCAGAAATAATTCTTGCTTGACTTCTTGGGTTTACTTCTTTAGCTATTTGATAAATAAATCTCTGAATAATATCTTTATCTATAGAAATAGGGGAGGAATTGATTTGATTTTTCTCTAAGAATAAAATTAATTTCTCTAAATCACGTGTATAACTATCTATCGTGTTTTTAGAGAGCCCTCTTTCTATTTTTAGATAAAACTGATAATCTTTAATCGCTTGTAGCCATTTCATTTGCTAAAAATAAAGTATATATTTACAACTTTAAAGAAATATATGAAGCTAATTATTATAAACGGACCCAATTTAAATTTATTAGGTAAACGTGAACCAGAAATTTATGGTTCACAAACTTTTGACCAATACTTTAGAGAATTACAATTACGATTTAAAAATGTAGAATTAGCTTATTATCAATCTAACATAGAAGGTGAATTAATTGATAAATTACACGAAGTTGGTTTTGATTTTGATGGTATTATTTTAAATGCTGCAGCTTACACACATACTTCTGTTGGTATAGGAGATGCTATAAAAGGAATTGAAACTCCTGTTGTAGAAGTGCACATTTCTAATGTTCATGCACGTGAAGATTTTAGGCATAAAAGCTATATTTCACCAAACGCAAAAGGCGTTATTTTTGGATTTGGTTTAAAAGGCTATGATTTAGCCATTCAGAGTTTTTTATAATTCTAACAGCATTTTAATATCTGCTCTCTCATAATGAGAATCTTTTTCAACAGGTATTTCTTTAAAACCCACTTTCGTATAAAGTTGTATAGCAGCTTTCAAACTTCTATGTGAGTATAAAGTAATACTATCCCAACATTTTTCTTTAGCAAAGTTAATGGTAAAGTCCATTAATTGTTGACCAATTTTAAATCCTTGGTATTTAGGAGAAACAGCCATTTTACTCAATTCAAAAAATGTTTTTTGGTTGATTAAGGAAACCACACCTACAATCTCTGTATTATATTTCGCAAAAAAGATAAAACCTCCAGGATCTATAACATATTGTTTAGGATTACTTAACACCTTTTCATCATAAGGTTCTATATAGAAATATTTTTTTAACCAGTCTGCGTTTAAATCATAGAAATACTTAGCGTATTTCTCCTCAAAAGGTATAATTTCTATAGTATTAATATTCAAAATAACTAAATTTTTGACTTAATGATCTGCATCATTTCATTTTCTAAAACAATTGTTTTTTTATAAATATGTGCTGCTTTTTCTAAAATATTTTCTGCAAACTTTTTGTCTTTTATATCTTTTGCGTTTATTCTTACGTTAAAATAAGCACCAGTAACAGCTGTTTTTGCACAAAGTACTCCAACACCTCCATCAGAAAGTGAGTTTTGTAACCCTTTTTTCATCATTTCTAACATCACTTCTATAGAATTATAAGCAGTTTCCATTACTTTAAAAGGAATTTCAGTAGCATATTTTGTAGCATTTTCTATAGCTTCTTTTCTTGTATTTATTTCTTCTTCATTGCCTTTTGGTAAACGAAAAGCATAAATGATTTTATTAAATGCATTGGTATCTTCATCAACCAAAAAAAGAAGTTGATTTTTATAAGTCTGACCTTTTTCTGCCCATTCAGAAAAATATTCCCATTTATCATCCCAACCAGGTTTATGAGCAGATAAATTAGCAACCATAGTTCCTAAGGAAACTCCTAATGCTCCAACATATGCAGAAATACTTCCACCTCCTGGAGCCATAGATTCTGATGCAGTTTCTTCAGCAAAATCTTTAATTGTTAAGTCTATTAATTTCTTATCAGCATCAGCGTTCATTACATATTCTATAATTCTTTCTTCAGGATGAAAAGGTTTTAAATCATCTAGACCTAAAGATTTAATAGCAATTTTTACTTTTTCTTTTTCAGATATTCCTAATGAACGTTCTTGTTTTTTTAAGAAAAAATCTGCTGCATCTAGCATAGCTTGTAAAGGAACTAAACCTACTAATTCAGATCCTGTAACTCTTAGACCTCTTTCTGTTGCAGATTTTGATGTTTCATAAAAGGCTTCATGCATAGAAGTTATAGAAATATTGGTTAAGTTATAAGAGATTTGTGCAATACCATATTCTTCTATAAACCAACCAATTCCTTTCACTGCTTTTAATTTACCTGGTATTCTAACTGGCTCACCCTTATCATCTAAAACTTTTTTACCAGTTATTGGGTTTCCCTCACGTTTTATTCTTCCTGCTTCACGAATATCAAAAGCTATAGCATTTGCTCTTCTAACAGAAGTTGAGTTGATGTTTACATTGTATGCTATTAAAAAATCTCTAGCAGAAATTGCAGTTACACCTGCAGAAATTATTTTAGGATTATATTCTTTGGGTCCAAAATCTGGTTTCCAATTAGGATTTGATAGTTTGTCTTTTAACCCTTCATATTCACCAGCTCTAACAGTAGCTAAATTTCTTCTATTTTCTGATGTTGCAGCATTTTCATAATAGTAACCAGAAATACCTAATTCTTTACCAACTCTTTCACCTAATAAATGGGCATATTTTGCAGTTTCTTCCATAGAAATATTAGCAATTGGTACTAAAGGACAAACATCAGTTGCACCAAATCTTGGATGTTCTCCTTTTTGCTTGCTCATATCTATTAATTCAGAAGCTTTTTTAATTAATCTAAAAGCAGCCTCAATAACATTATTGGGCTCACCTACAAAAGTAATAACGGTTCTATTAGTTGCTTTTCCAGGATCTACATCTAAAAGTTTAACACCTTCTACAGTGGTTACAATATTTGCAATTTCTTGTATTTTTTTAGTGTCTCTACCTTCACTAATATTAGGTACACATTCTATAATTTGTGTGTTCATGGTTGATGAATTTGATTATCAAATGTAAAATTTTCATCAAACAAAAGCTATAGAAATTTTCAGAAAAATAATTAAAGATTATTATTTAAAAGATTTTGATAAAAATAAATATCGAACAAAAAGTAAAATTAATAAAGGAATTACAGCTATTGGAAAATGCTGAATACTAGTAATCCAAATAATTGGTATAATTAGTAGCAAAAATAACAAAAAGATAAAGTAGTTAGAAAGCCATTTTTTACCTTTATTCAATAAGAATACTATAATTAAATTAGGAGCAAATGCCCATAAAACATTGAAATTATTTGGAGTAGTGGAGTGGTCTGTAAAAAACCATAAGAACACAATTAAAAAACCTACAAGTCCTGTAGTGATTAGCAAAATAGTATCTAACCATTTCGTTCTTTTTTGATTTTTATTATCTCTATAAGTTATAAAAATTCCTAAAAGTGCAATTATTGAAAAGACTAATAAAGGGCTTATAAGAGGTAGACTTTGTTTTCTATTTGGGAAATCTAATAGTAACTCCTCTTTTTTTACCAAAGGTTGTTTTTGGTTTTTAAAGTACACTGTACTGTTTTTAAAAATAGTATAAACATAATCAGGTAAATACATGTACTGTTGTAAATTGGCAGTTTTATCTAATTTACTACCTAATGCTAGGTTTATACCAAAACCTCCCCAAGTGTTCCAATGAATCTCTCTGTTCATTAAGGTTCTAAAGCTTAATTCTTTTTCAATCTCTTTATCATTAAATTCAACTTTATCACCTAAAATTGTGGTAGTAATATCTTTTAATTTAGAAGCACAATTATTAAAAAAAGGATCATATAAATAGGTTGCGTTTTGTGGTGATGCATTTTTTTCTAAATACATAAAAAAAGCCTGTCTTTGTTGCTGTGTTAAATTTAGCACTTGCTGTTTAACCCAACGTTTATCTTGCTTGTAGCTTTCTAAAAAATATTTAAATTGATATCTGCCAAGCTTATAAAGTAGTCTTCCTTTTGTAAAATTGGTATAAAAATTAGGAGCATTAAAGTCAAATATCCCATAATTATAAACTAAGTCTAATTGTAACACTGGGTCTTTTATTCTAATTGCAGAATGACCAAAAGCTTCAAATAGTTCATTTCCAGCATCTGCAGTAACAATACTTATTTCTGAATAAACAGAAAGTTGTACCTGAGATTTTGAGGTGATAGATATTGCTAAAAATAAAAAGGTAAAAAGTAACTTCTTCATAATTATCTTCTAAAAAAGCTGTAATCTACAGTTACAGAAAAAATATTAGAGTATTGTGCATTTCCTATGCTTCCAATATTGGTTAAAGCATAATCTATTTGAATTCCTTTATAATTAAATCCTAATCCAAAATTTGGTTGAGTAGAGAGTGTTTTAGAATTATCAAACTCAGTGATATATTGAAAATTACCAACACCTAATCTTAAATAGACTAGTTTATCATAATCTAATTGAAAACCAACAGCTGGATCTATACTTGCAATACTAGAAGAAAAAATATCGTTAGTTTGTTCAAATCTAATATTTAAATCTACCTCAGATTGTAAGTTAAAAAAACGACCAATTCTCCAATTCTTAGCAACTCCTAACTGTATTTTTGGTTTTGTAATTTCTGTAGTTTCAGGTAATTCTTGGTTTTGACCAGGTATCGCGTTTTGTATTTTATTAAACTCATCTTCATCAATACCCCAAGTATTGTAAGTTGTAGTAATATCTCTAATCATTAATCCAAAATACCAATCATTCCTTTCAAATTGCAAACCAGCATCAAAGCCAAAGCCCCAAGAAGTTGCAAAATCACCTATAATTCTTCTTACAACTTTTGCATTAACACCTATCTTTAAATCCTTAAAAATTAAATTTCTTGCATAAGCAACATTAAATGCATAATCTGCAGCAGAGAAGAGGCTAATTCTATTAAAATCTATATTTCCATTACTGTCTATTAATTCAGTGGTATTTAAAATATCATCAACTCCAAAACGAATTACAGATACTCCTAAAGCACTATTTTTATCAATAGGCATAGCAAAGGCAGCATAATTATAATTTGCAATACCTGCAAAATATGAAGCATACATTAAAGAACCTTGGTAATCTTCTATACCTACTAAACCAGCAGGGTTCCAATATATTGCATTTACATTATTAGTTGTTGCAACTACAGCTTTGCTCATTCCTAAAGCTGCTGCATCTACACCAATATTTAAAAATTCGTTTGAATAATTTCTAAATGCTTGAGCATTTAAAAAATATGGAGAAATCAACAAAAAAAGTAAAATTCTATATTTCACAAATACAAGAAAATTGTTCTAACAAATATCTAAAAACCTATTAAAATAACTATGGTTTTTATTGGATATTGTTTAAGAAATCTAAATTTGAATAGTTTCTTTAATAAAACGCTCAATTCTTTGCTCTAACCATCTATTTTCATCTGGTTTAAAAGAAGACATAAACCCACAATGGCCTCCATACTTTGGTTCTTCAAAAAAGAAATAATCAGATTTTTTTGCTTCTTCATAAGGATAACATTCTCTTGATAAAAAAGAATCGTCTTTAGCGTTAACTAATAAAGTGGGTACTTTAGTTTTTAATATATAGGGTTTAGAGCTTGCTTTATTCCAATAATCTTCTGGACTATCAAAACCAAAAACAGGACAAGTGTATAAAAGTTCTAAATGTTTAAACTTATTAGCCTTAAATAATTTGTCTTTATCTAATTGATATTCTGGAAATTTATGAGACTTTTCTAAAACTTTGTTTTTCATAGTTTTAAAAAAAACTTCCATGTATAACTTATTTTTAAGCTTATCCATTTCTTTTTCTGCAGAAGCAATATGAATAGGAACAGAAACAGCAATGCCTCCTTTTACAATAGATGAAATAGAATTGCCTTTTTCGCCTAAATATTTTAAAGTCAAATTACCACCAAGGCTAAAACCAACAATAACAATATTTTCGTAATTGTAATTTTTTATAAGATGATTTATTACAAATTCTACATCCTCTGTTTTTCCACTATGATATGTAGAAAGTAACAAGTTATCTTCTCCACTACAACCTCTTAAATTAAAACAAACAGCATCTAATCCCATTTTGTTAAAATGGTTAGCATGAGAAGTTATATATTTAGATTCAGAGCTTCCTTCTAAACCATGAATTAATAAAACTAAAGTTTTTGAATCAACAGTCGTAAAATCTAAGTCTATAAAATCATTATCCCAAGTTGTAATTCTTTCTCTTTGATAATGAGTTATATCTTTCATAAACAGTGGTCTATACATGGTATTAAAATGACCATTTCTAAATGGTATTGTAACCTTAAAATTTGATTTTAAAACTGGCATAGAAACTTATTTTTACAAATATCTCAAAAAATATAAATAAACAAAACTCTTACATATTGTTTTATTATTTTTGCTTAAACACCTACCAAAAACTTTTTATAATGAAACACTTACCTAATTTAATAACTCTTGCTAATTTATTTTGTGGGTCGATTGCTGTAATTTATGCAGTAGAAGAAAATTTTGAATATGCAGGTTTATTTGTTGTTTTAGGTATATTTTTTGATTTTTTTGATGGTTTAGCTGCAAGATTACTAAAAGTAACAGGCGAGCTTGGCAAACAGTTAGATTCTTTAGCAGATATGGTTACAAGTGGAGTTGTGCCAGGTATTATTATGTTTAAATTAATTCAGATTAATTTAAAAGCAAATGGTAATATATTCATTTTTGAAGACCCTATTTTAGATGTAGCACTTATTGGTTTGTTTTTAACATTAGCAGCTTGTTTACGTTTAGCTAAATTTAACATAGATGATAGACAAACAACTTCATTTATAGGATTACCAACTCCTGCAATGAGTTTGTTTGTGGTTTCACTTCCTTTAATTCAACAATATTCTGATGTTTCTTTTGCTAAAGAATTAATTTCAAATAATTTTTTTTTAATTGCAATAACATGGACATTATCTTATTTAATGAATTCAGAAATCGCTTTATTTTCATTAAAGTTTAAAGATTATTCTATAAAAAATAATTTCATAAAGTATTTGTTTTTGATTATTTCGCTACTATTAATATTGATAATTCCTTTTTTATCTATACCTATAATTATTATATTGTATATTATATTTTCTCTTATTAAAAAATAATAATTATGAAAGCTGCTAGAATACCAAATAACGAAGAAGAGAGATTAAAAGTCTTAAAAAAATATAGTATTCTAGATTCTTTACCAGAAGAAGAATATGACGCAATTACTAAAATTGCTTCTTCTATATGTGATACACCAATTGCCTTAGTTTCTATTATAGATGAAAAAAGACAATGGTTTAAGTCTAATCATGGAATGGAAACTAAAGAAACTCATAGAGATTTAGCCTTTTGTGCTCACAGTATACTGAATCCTAATGAAATATTTGAAGTAGAAGATGCAACTAAAGACGAACGTTTTTTTGATAACCCTTTAACTATAGGTGCTCCAAATGTAATTTTTTATGCAGGTGCTCCATTAAATACATCAGAAGGTTATCCTTTAGGAACACTCTGTGTAATTGACAATAAACCAAAAAAATTAAATGATACTCAAAAAGAAGCTTTAAATCTTTTAGCTAATCAAGTAGTTCGTTTATTTGAGTTAAGAAAGAGTAATGCAAAATTAAAAAGTGCAAATAAAGATATTGTAAAATTAAATGATAGATTAAACAATTTTGCATTTAGACTTACTCACGATTTAAAGTCTCCAATAAATAATATCAATTTTTTAATAGATGTCTTAAAAGAAGATCATTTTGAATTATTTAAAGAAACACAAGCAGAAAATTATTTTAATTTAATTGCTGATAGAATTTCTTATATGGATAATTTGATAAATGACATTTTAGCATACAGTAAAGTAACAAGTAAAAACATTGTATTTAATGCATTTAATATTAAAAACTTAATAGAAGGTATTATAAAAAATATTGATATTGAAAATAAGATTGATTTTATTCCAGAAAATTTAGATACTGATATTTTTAGTTCTAAAATTGGACTATTACAAGTTTTTCAAAACCTTATTTCTAATTCTAAAAAATTTACTGATGAAGAAAAAGTTATCATAAAGATTGCTTTCTCAGAAGATACAGAAAATTATAATTTTGTTTATGAAGATAATGGGCCAGGCATACCAAAAAAATATTGGAAAAAGGTTTTTGAAATGTTTGAAACACTTCATAAAAATTCAAACAATAATACTGGTGTAGGTTTATCAACTGTAAAATCAAATATAGAAAGGTTAGGAGGGTCTATAGCTTTATCTAATAAAATTGATAATAAAAAAGGGGTTTGTTTTAAATTTAATATTCAGAAAAAGAATATTTAAATATGCTTAAATCTGTTAGAAGTTTTATTGGAGCAAAAGATTTTAGTGAATCATGTAATTTCTATAAAGATTTAGGTTTTAAAGAAGTAACCATATCTAATAATATGAGTTATTTTAAAATTGATGAAAAACTTGGTTTTTATTTACAAAAAGCATTTGTAAAAGATTGGGTAGATAATTCTATGCTTTTTTTAGAAGTTGATGATATAGAAGCTTATTTAAAAAAAATAGAAGCATTAGACTTACTATCAAAATATAAAAAGTGTAGATTGTCTAAAATTTTAAATAATGATTGGGGTAGAGAATTCTTTTTACATGATCCTTCAGGAATTCTCTGGCATATAGGATGTTTTAATTATTGAAAAACTTTTTTCTTTTTCAATTCAAAATCTTTACCTAAATACACTTTTCTTACCATTTCATCAGCAGCTAATTCTTCTGGTGTACCTTCTTTTAAAATACTTCCATTATACATTAAATAAGTTTTATCTGTAATAGCAAGAGTTGCTTGTACATCATGATCAGTAATTAATATACCTATGTTTTTATTTTTTAATTGGGCTACAATACTTTGTATATCTTCAACAGCAATAGGATCTACACCTGCAAAAGGTTCATCTAATAAAATAAAATTTGGATCAGATGCTAAACAACGTGCAATTTCTGTTCTACGTCTTTCACCTCCAGAAAGTAAATCACCTCTATTTTTACGCACATGACCAATATTAAATTCATCAATAAGCGCTTCTAATTTTATTTTTTGCTCTTTTTTAGAAAGATTAGTAAATTGTAAAACAGACATAATATTATCTTCTACAGAAAGTTTTCTAAATACAGAAGCTTCTTGAGCTAAATACCCAATACCTTTTTGGGCTCTTTTGTACATAGCATCTTCTGTAATTTCTTCATCATTCAAGAAAATTTTACCATGGTTAGGTTTTATCATACCAACAATCATGTAAAAAGAAGTAGTTTTACCTGCTCCATTAGGTCCTAGTAAACCAATGATTTCTCCTTGCTTAACTTCTAAAGAAATACCTTTTACGACCTTTCTAGAACCATATATTTTCTGAATGTTTTCTGCACGTAAAATCATATTTCAAAAATAAAGAATGTGGTTTTTACTTATCTTAAATATATTATAATTTTTCTTCTTCTAAGGCTTCCCAATATTCATAAGCCCTTCTTAAATGAGGAATAACAATTGTACCACCAATTAGATTAGCAATAGCCATTGTTTCTAACATCTCTTCTTTAGTTACACCATTTTCCATTGAAGATTCAAGATGATACTTTACACAATCATCACATCTTAAAACAGTAGATGCAACCAAACCTAATAACTCTTTTGTTTTAACAGATAAATGACCTGCTGCAAAAGCATTAGTATCTAAGTTGAAAATTCTCTTAATAACTTTGTTGTCTGTTGCTAAAATTTTATCGTTCATTTCTTGACGATAATCATTAAATTCTTTAACTTTTGTTGGCATTCTTTTCTTGATTTTTAATAACTCTTTTAGACACTTTAATACCTATTTCATATAAAAATAAAATAGGAATTGCTACTATAACTTGACTTGCTACATCTGGAGGTGTTATAATTGCAGCTAGAATTAATACAACAACTAATGCATGCTTTCTATAACGTTTTAAAAACTCAGGTGTTATTAGTCCGATTTTGGTTAGAAAATAAATTAAAACTGGTAACTCAAATAAAATAGAAACACCTAATAACATATTAGTAACTAGACCAATATGAGATTCTAATGTAAAGCTATTTTGTATACTATCTGTAATTTGATAGTTATATAAAAAATGAATAGATACAGGAGCAATAACATAAAAGCTAAATAAAACTCCTATAAAAAATAAAATTGAAGCTATTAAAATAAAACCTCTAGATCTTTTAATTTCATTCTCTGTTAATCCAGGGGATATAAATCTCCAAATCTCCCATAAAATATAAGGAAATGCTACTATTACACCTAAAATTAATGAAGACCAAATAGAATTCATTAATTGAGAGGTAACCTTAATACTTTGTAATTTTTTATCTGCAAAATTTATAGTACAGAAATCACTATCTACTCCAAAGAAATTAAAAAAGTCACAAAATATTCTATAAGTTACAAAGTCTGGTTGGATGTGAGCTAATAAGAAATAATCATATACTTGTTCTGCAAAAGCAAAAAATACAATAGCTAAAATAAATATAGCTGCTGCACTTCTAACCATATGCCATCTAAGTTCTTCTAGATGACCTAAAAAAGACATTTCTTTTTGTTGTTCTGCCATTTAAAAAATACCTTCTTTGATTAAATCATGTAAATGGACAACACCTGTGTAATTATTATTGTCATCGACTACTAAAAGCTGAGAAATGCTATTATTTTCTAAAATATCTAATGCTTCAACAGCCATAGCATCTCTATGAATTGTTTTCGCTTTATTACCCATGATATCACTGGCTACAAAAGCATCAATTTTAGTTGTCTTACTTAGCATTCTCCTTATATCACCATCTGTAATAATACCAATAATTTTATCATTTTCTACAACAGCAGTTACACCTAATCTTTTCTCAGATATTTCAATGATTACTTTAGCAATAGAATCAGTTTTAGCAACTTTAGGGGCTTCGTTTTTTTCAACTAAATCAGAAACTCTTAAGTATAGTCTTTTCCCTAAAGCTCCTCCTGGATGATATTTAGCAAAGTCACTGCTAGTAAATCCTCTTAATTCTAATAAGCAAACAGCTAAAGCATCTCCCATAACTAATTGCGCTGTAGTACTAGTTGTTGGCGCTAAATTATTTGGGCAAGCTTCTTTTTCTACAAAAGTATTTAAAGGAAAATCTGAATTTTTTCCTAAAAAAGAATCAATATTACCTGTTATAGCAATAATTTTATTTCCATAATTCTTAATCAGTGGAACTAAAACTTTTATTTCTGGTGTATTACCACTTTTAGATATACAAATAACAACATCATCTTCTAAAACATTACCTAAATCACCATGAATAGCATCTGCAGCATGCATAAAAACTGCAGGTGTTCCTGTAGAGTTTAATGTAGCAACAATTTTGGTTCCTATATTTGCGCTTTTACCAATACCAGTAACAATAACTCTTCCTTTAGAGTTTAAAATGAATTTTACTGCTTTTTCAAAATTATCATCAATTAATTGAGCTAAATTTTGAATGGCTTCACTTTCTAGACGTATGGTGTCTTTGGCAATATCGATTATCGAAATATTTTTCAAACTATACTTGTTTTATCAAAATAAAAAAAAGTTATATCTTTAGATATAGAAACGAGCAAATTTACGTTAAAAATAAGTTTCATCAAATAATATTTGATTGGTTTCTTTTTAAATAGATATTGATTTTTATGGGAATGGATTTACATGGTTCTTTAAAAAAGTATTTTGGATTTAACACCTTTAAAGGTTTACAAGAAAAGGTTGTTGAAAGTGTTGTAAATGGAGAAAACACCTTTGTGATAATGCCTACAGGTGGTGGTAAATCTTTATGTTATCAACTACCAGCATTAATGAAAGAAGGAACAGCAATTGTAGTTTCTCCTTTAATTGCTTTAATGAAAAACCAAGTTGATGCGATTAGAGGTATATCAGAAAACGATGGTGTAGCACATGTATTAAATTCTTCGTTAAATAAAACTGAAGTAGCTAAGGTTAAACAAGATATTTCAGATGGCATTACAAAATTACTTTATGTTGCTCCAGAATCTTTAATAAAAGAAGAATACGTTACTTTTTTACGTACACAAAAAATTTCTTTTGTAGCTATAGATGAAGCTCACTGTATTTCTGAATGGGGTCATGATTTTAGACCCGAATATAGAAACCTAAAACATATTATTAAAGCAATCGATAATGTACCTGTGGTTTGTTTAACAGCTACTGCAACAGAAAAAGTACAAGAAGATATTTTAAAAACTTTAGGAATTACTGATGCTAATCGTTTTAAAGCTTCTTTTAATAGGCCTAATTTATTTTATGAAGTAAGACCAAAAACGAAAGAAGTAGAGAAAGATATTATTCGATTTATTAAACAAAGACCAGGGAAATCTGGAATTATTTATTGTTTAAGTCGTAAGAAAGTTGAAGAAATTGCTCAAATTTTACAAGTTAATGGAATTAATGCTGTGCCTTATCATGCTGGTTTAGATGCTAAAACAAGAGTAAAACATCAAGACATGTTTTTGATGGAAGATTGTGATGTGGTAGTAGCAACAATTGCTTTTGGTATGGGTATAGACAAGCCAGATGTAAGATTTGTGATTCATCATGACATACCCAAAAGTTTAGAAAGTTATTATCAAGAAACTGGTAGAGCAGGTAGAGATGATGGAGAAGGATATTGTTTAGCTTTCTATGCCTATAAAGACATTGAAAAGTTAGAGAAGTTTATGGCCAGCAAACCAGTTGCTGAACAAGAAATTGGTCATGCATTATTACAAGAAGTAGTTGGTTATGCAGAAACATCTATGAATAGGCGTAAATATTTATTACACTATTTTGGAGAAGAGTTTGATGAGAAGAATGGAGAAGGAGCTGACATGGATGACAATTCTAGAAATCCAAAGAAGAAACAAGAAGCAAAAGATGATGTTGTCATATTATTAAATGTTATAATAGACACTTTACAAAAATATAAAGCAAAAGAAATAGTTAACACTATAATTGGTAAAGAAAACGCTTTATTAACCTCACATAAAACTCATTTACAACCATTTTTTGGGATAGGAAAAAGTAAAACTAGTTCTTATTGGATGGCTCTTATTAGACAAGTACTTGTTGTAAACTTTATAAAGAAAGAAATTGAACAATATGGTGTTGTAAAAATTACTGAAGAAGGTGAAGCTTTTCTAAAAAATCCTACTTCATTTATGATGACATTAGATCATGAATATAATGAAGAAAATGATAATACTATAATTACAAACTCTAAATCTTCTGGAGGTGCAGCTGATGAAAAGTTAGTTAAACTATTAAAAGATTTACGTAAAAAAGTAGCTAATAAACAAGGAGTACCACCTTTTGCTGTTTTTCAAGATCCTTCTATAGATGATATGGCTCTTAAATATCCTATTACCATGGATGAACTTTCTAAAGTACATGGTGTAGGAGAGGGTAAAGCTAGAAAATTTGGAAAGGATTTTGTAAAATTAATAGCTGATTATGTAGAAGAAAATGATATTCTAAGACCAGATGATTTAATTGTAAAAAGTACAGGAGTAAATTCTGGTTTAAAACTTTTTATAATCCAGAATACAGATAAGAAACTTCCTTTAGATGATATAGCAAAATCTAAGGGTTTAGAAATGAGTGAACTTATAAGAGAAATGGAAAGAATCATCTTTTCTGGAACGAAATTAAATATCGATTATGCTATTGATGACTTGTTAGATGAAGATCAGCAAGAAGAAATTCATGATTATTTTATGGAAGCAGAAAATGATCATATTGAAGAAGCTTTAGAAGAATTTGATGGTGATTATGATGAGGAAGAATTACGTTTAATGAGAATTAAATTCACAAACGAAGTAGCTAACTAAACTCATCTTACAGAGTCAAAAGAGTTAGTGCTAGACCCAAAACTATTGCAGCAAATTTCTTTAGATTAAATTTGTGATTTTCAGTACTTTCAAAAAGTATTATGGTTGAAATATGTAAAAATACACCAATGATTAAAGCTGTGATTTCTGTTTTGTAATTACTAAAAAAGATTACTTTCTCACCTAATAATACACCTAGAGGACTCATTAAACTAAAAAAGAGTAAAAAAGAAACTATTATTTTTTTAGAATATTTTGCTTGTATTAAAAAGCTTGTTAATACGATAGCTATTGGTATTTTGTGTACTAAAATTGCCCATAATAAATTTTGATCAGCAGAATGAATAGGTAACCCTTCAGAAAAAGCATGTATACAAAGACTTACAAATAATAATAAGGGAAACTTTTTTCCATCAGTATGAATATGAATATGCCCATGTTCAGCTCCTTTAGAAAAAGATTCAAGTATAGATTGTAATATTATACCAGCCAAAATAAAAATTCCAGAAATAGTAAAATTAGCATCTACAGTATATACTTCTGGTAATAAATGTAAAACTGTAACAGATAATAAATAAGCTCCACTAAAAGCTAATAATAAACGAGTTAAGTTTTTGTTAGGCTTTATAAGAAGCACTAAAATAACTCCTAAAAGAACTGAAAATATTAATAAAAAATAACTCATTTTGCTACAAAAATTAGTCTATCTGAATTTTCAGAATCAAATTTATTTAATCTATAATCACCAAAAATTTCGGTAATTGTAAATCCTACTTTATTAAAATAATCTTTCATTTTTGAGATATCTAAAAACTTAACTCTTTCTGTGTAAGAATGATTTTTTCCATCTGCAAAAAAAGATATATTTTTTAAAATAAACCCGTCTTTAATTTCTCTTTTTATATAAAATGTTATGTCTTCTACTTTTTTAACTTCTTCTTTTATTAGAGTGTTTTTAACTTTTATGGCGTTTAAAAAATCAAAAACAAAAAGACCATTTTCTTTTAACCCTTTTTTAATGTTTTCTAAAATTAGTAAATCTTCATTGTCATCTTCAAAATACCCAAAACTAGTAAACAAATTAAATACTGCATCATACTTATTATTAAAGGGTTTACGCATATCATGAACTCTAAATTGTAAAGATTCATTTTCAAATTGTTGTGCGAATTTTATACTATTCTCTGCTAAATCTCCTCCAGTTACTTTATAACCAAGAGAATTTAAAAAAACTGAATGACGCCCTTTACCACAAGGTAAATCAAGAATATGAGTTGTTTTTGGTAAAGACAAAAATGCAGTAATGTTTTTCATAAACAACTGAGCATCAATATCATTTCTATGTTTGTATAATGTATGGTAATATGGTGTGTTAAACCAATCTGTAAACCAGTCTTTTTTCTTCATCTCTTTTTTAGAAGTCGTAAAAGTAATTAATTCTTACTTTAGAAAAAATATCTGACTTGTTATATATAACTTTGCAACATGGATAAGGATTTTAAAATGGTAGCAACTACACTTTTTGGTTTAGAAAGTGTTTTAGCTAAAGAACTTAAAGATTTAGGTGCACAAGATGTTAAAGAAGCTGTTAGAAGTGTTTCTTTTAGAGGTGATAAAGGTTTTTTATATAAAGCAAATATTGCTTTAAGAACTGCTGTAAGAATTTTAAAACCCATTAAAACTTGTAAAGTTTATGACGAAGAAGATTTGTATGAGGCAATTCAAAAAATAAAATGGGAAAAATATTTAGATGCAGAAGGTACTTTTGCAATAGGAGCTGTTGTTAATTCTAAAAATTTTACCTCTAATTCGCATTATATTTCTTTAAAGGCTAAAGATGCAATTGCAGATTATTTTAGGCATAAATATCATAAAAGACCTAATGTAGACTTAAAATATCCTGATGTAAAAATTCATATACATATTCAAAAAGATTGGCTAACTGTTTCTTTAGATTCCTCAGGAGATTCTTTACATAAAAGAGGCTACAGAACAGCAACAAACATTGCACCAATTAATGAAATCTTAGCTGCAGGAATGGTTTTATTATCTGGTTACACAGGTGATGAAAACTTTATAGACCCTATGTGTGGCTCTGGAACTATTTTAATTGAAGCTGCAATGATTGCTAATAATATTCCTGCTAATATTAATAGAAAACATTTTGCTTTTGAGAATTGGAAAGATTATGATGAGGATTTATATTTTATAATTCAAGATTCTTTATTAAAAAAAATTAGATCTTCTCATTTTAAAATTATGGGCTTTGATAAAGCACCTTCTGCAGTGCAAAAAGCAAGACAAAATATAATATCTGCAAATTTAGAAGAGTTTGTTGGTGTACATCACGTAAACTTTTTTAATTCTACAAAAGAAGTTTTTGGAAATACTACTATTTTGTTTAATCCACCTTATGGAGAACGTTTAAATATAGATATTCCTGAATTTTACAGAAAAATAGGAGATACTTTAAAACACAATTACCCTGGTTCAACTGGATGGTTAATTACTTCTGATGTTGATGCTTTAAAGCATGTAGGTTTAAGAACATCTAAAAGAATTGCTTTAAAGAATGGAGATTTAGACTGTAAGTTTGTAAAATATGAATTATATGAGGGGTCTAGAAAGGTTAAAAAAGCCACTTAATTTCCTCCAACCCAAACATCATATTCTTTAATTGAGTAATAGGTAGTTATAGTTTCGTTTTCATTGTATTCAGAAATTCTAGTTTTAGGATTATTCATTGCAGCCTCAATCCATTTTTTATTATCTAAATAATCTTGGTAACTATAAAAACTTTCTGGTTCATCAATATCTTTAATTGTTAAATGATGTTCTTGATGACAATATTGCCAATTTAATCCTCTTTTATCAAAAGGAAATGGTTTATTAATTTTTGGTTTATAAAAAGTAACATCATAAAAATCAATAAATTCATCTATAGCACAAACAACTTGACATTTAGAAACATCTTCAGGAAAAAACCAAATCTTTAAATAATAAGGTTTATTTAAAGAATCTAATTGATTTTTCCAGTTATTATAGATTTCAAAAACACCCTCAATAATTTTTAGTCTTGTATTTTGGAGGTTTAAACTCACTATTTAAGACACTAATATTAGAGTAAGGTTGTACCCAAACTTTTACATATTCTCTTTTTCTACTTTGTAGGTATTCTAAATCTAATTTTTTATTGTAAGAAACCCAACTATCTATGTTTTTCCAAATTTTATGATGCCCTCTAATCTTTTTGTAACGAGTCATTAAATTATGCTTTTAAAACTAAACTTGACCATTCTTTTGGTTGTTCTAACATTAAGAAATGCCCACAGTTTTTAATCCAAAATATTTTACTATCAGATATTTCTTTATGTAATAATTCTGCAATTTTAGGAATTGCAATTGGGTCATTTTCTGCCCAAATTATGCTTGTATTAATACTAGTCTCTTTTAAAGCACCAACCCATCTATGCCAAAAATAATAACGCTCATTAATATAATTTGTAAGTAAGTGTATTACATTTCTACCATTATTATATTCTAATTGAAGCCACATTTCTTTTAATTCTTCATCTGTAACTTTAGTTTTATCAAAATATACATTTCGCATGTTTTTTTTAAAAATTGTATAGTTTGTTAATCTTGCAACCCATTTACCTGTATACTTATTTTTAAGTAATTTTTGAATAGTTCTAAGTTTTGAGAATTCAATATGTATGCTTCCATTAGATAAAATTAATTTATCTATTTGTAAATTAATTTGTTGTTTATTATGTCTTGCAATTATTTCAGTACAAACACTAGTGCCATAATCGTGTGCTAATAAAACTACTTTTTTTAAACCTAATTGTTTCCAAAGTTGTAAAGCAATATCTGCTTGTTCTATTAGAGAATAGGAAAAGTCCAATGGTTTTTCAGAGAAACCAAACCCTAAATGATCATGAATTATGACTCTATATTTTTTAACTAATTGAGGTAAAACCTTATAATAATCGTATGAAGAAGTAGGATAGCCATGTAAAATTACTAAAGTCTCTTTTTTAGAATCTGATTGATTTTCAGAGTCAATCATAAAAATTTTTCTATCAAAAACTTTTGTGTATTTACCTAATTTCTCCCAATTTTTACTTGTCAAAATATTTTTTTAATAAAAATAAGGATATATTTTTGAAACACTAGCCATTTAAAACAGCAGATATAAATTCTTTAGGTTTTTCTAGCATTGGAAAATGACCTGCATCATTAATCCAGTGAATGTGATTTGCTTGTACTTTGTTTGCAAGATTTAAGGGAATAATTTCATCTACAAGAGGATCTTTTTTACCCCATATAATTCTAATTGGAACTGTAGTTTCTTGAATGGCTAAAGACCATCTATTCCAAAATATTTTTCTTTCTCTTAGATAGTTATATATAAAATTAATTACTTTTCTACCATGATTGTATTCTAATTGAAGCCACATTTGCTTTAATTCTTCATCAGTAATGTTATCATTATCAAAAAATATTTCTTTCATTGTTTTTTTGTAAACTCCAAAAGAAGCTAACATGGTTATAATTTTTTTTGAAACTTCTGATTTTAAAGAATCTTGAGTATCTAAAAAATTAGAATGATTTATTGGTAAATTACCATTGCAATAAATAAACTCTTTTATTTGCAATCCTAAAACATTCGCATTTTTTCTAGCTAATATTTCTTGAACTATAGCAGTTCCATAATCATGACCTAAAAAAGTAATATTTTTTAAACCTAATTGTTTACAAAATTCTAAAATGTAATCTGCTTGATCCACGCTAGTAAAATAATAATCAAAAACTTTATCAGAAAAACCAAAACCAATTAAATCTGGTATAATAACCCTATATTTTTTTGAAAGTTCATCAATTACTTTATTATAATCATAAGAAGATGTAAGGTATCCATGAAGAATTACTAAGCAATCTTCACTTTCGCCAACATCAATTGTAAAAATTTCTTTATTAAAAACAGGAATAAATATCCCTTTATTTTTCCAACTTTCAGCAGTTATTATATTTTTATCTAGTGCTAAATCCATAATTAAAACCTTCTTTTAACATCGAAATTAAAAACCAAATTCATCCAGTTTTTAGGATTTTAAATAATTGAGTAATGTTTGTCATTTTCTATCCAAACTATTTTTTCATTTTGGTTTTCTGTTGCCATAACAATGGCAATTTCTTTAACAGCAATAGGGTCGTTTTTCTCCCAAACTATTTTAATCGGAATTTCAGATTCTTTTAAAGCTTCTGTCCATCTATGCCAAAAAGTATAGCGTTCGTTAATAAAATTACTTAATAAATGAATTTCTTTTTGTCCTTGAGAAGTATTCATTTGATCCCATACATTATTAATATCATATTTATTATTTAAATGTGGATCTAATGAATTACTTTTAATTTTCTTTTTAAACTTTTGGTAGCTATTACTTGTTAATCTAGCAATAAATTTTCCTAACTTTTTATTTTTAAGCAGGTTACCCATATTTCTTAAATGCAGATGTTCGAGTCGCATACTACTGTTACACAAACAGATTCTTCTAATTTTTAAAGGAATTAAGTTATGGTTTTTGCGAGATAATATTTCTTTAGCTACAGAAGTTCCATAATCATGAGCCAAAATTGAAACTTCTTTAAGTCCCATTTTATTCCATAATTGTAAAGCTATATCAGCTTGATCAATTAAAGAATAAGTTAAAGAATCTGGTTTATCAGAAAATCCAAAACCTAAGTGATCATGAATAACTACTCTAAAATGTTTAGTTAGTTCTGGTAATACTCTAGAATAATCGTAAGATGATGTTGGATATCCATGAAGAATTAAAATAGTTTCAGCATATTCACCTTCATCAATTACGAAGATTTGCTTGTTAGAAATTGTATAAAATTTTCCTCTTTCTTTCCAATTATCGGAAGTAATCATAGCTGGGGGAATTAAAAGATAATTATTTAGTTTAAAGATACTAAATTTTATTTAGTTTTGATTTTAGTATTGTTAAAAAAATATAAGATTTACTTTATAGACGTCATATTACCTATCCCAATTCAAAAAACATTTACGTATAGTATAAATGAAGAGGAGTATAATTTTTTAAAAGAAGGAATGCGTGTTGCTGTTTCTTTTGGTAAAAGTAAAATCTTTACAGCTTTAGTTTATAAAATTCATAATAATGAACCCACATTGTATGAAGCCAAAGAAATACATCAAATTTTAGATGAATTTCCAATAGTAAACAAAATACAATTAAAACATTGGCAATGGATAGCTGAGTATTACATGTGTGCTTTAGGAGATGTATATAGAGCATCTTTACCATCAGCTTTTTTATTAGAAAGTGAAACTATTATTTATAAAAATGAATCTTTTACATATGAGTCTGTTTTAATTGATGATGAGTTTTTAATTTTTGAAGCTTTACAACATCAATCACAATTAACCATTCATCAAATTGTTGATATACTTGATAGAAAAAAAGTAATGCCAATTGTAAATAGTTTATTAAAAAAATCAGCTATATACATTAAAGAAGAAATTTATGAAACCTATAAGCCAAAGTTAGTTAAATATGTAAAATTACATTCAGATTACAATGCTGATGATTCATTAAATACTTTACTAGAAGAACTTTCTAGAGCAAAAAAACAAAGAGAGGCTATTTTAACATACTTTCAATTAGCTACCTCTAAAAAACCAATTAAAGCTAAGGAGTTAGAGACAAAATCTAATGTCTCTTCAGCTATTTTAAATTCTTTAGTAGATAAAAATATATTAGAATTTTATCATTTAAAAATAGATCGAATTCAATTTAAAGGTGACATAAATGCTTTAAAAACATTAAATGAGTTTCAAGAAAAAGCATTAAGTGAAATAAAAGATGCTTTTTTACAAAAAGATGTAACTCTTTTACACGGAATTACAAGTTCTGGTAAAACAGAAGTGTATACAAAACTTATTCAAGAGGTATTAGATAAAGGGCAACAAGTATTGTTTTTATTGCCAGAAATTGCATTAACCACGCAAATAATAACTCGTTTACAAGCTTATTTTGGTAAACAAATTTCAGTATTTCATTCAAAATATTCTATGAATGAAAGAGTAGAAGTTTGGAATAATGTTTTGGAAAATAAAAGTAAAGCTCAAATAATTTTAGGAGCACGTTCTTCTTTATTTTTACCATTTTCAAATTTAGGTTTAATTGTAGTTGATGAAGAACACGAAACTTCTTACAAACAATTTGAGCCAAATCCAAGGTACAATGCAAGAGATGCAGCTATAGTTTTAGCAAAAATGCACCAAGCAAAAATACTACTAGGTTCTGCTACTCCTTCTTTAGAAAGTTATTTTAATGCACAACAAAACAAATATGTCTTTGTTGAATTAAATAGACGATTTGGTAACGTTCAATTGCCAAAAATTGAATTAATTGACATTAAAGAAAAGCATAGAAAAAAGGAAATGAAAGGTCATTTTTCTGATAGATTACTTGTATTAATTCAAGAAGCTTTAGATGAAAAAGAACAAGTAATTCTCTTTCAAAACAGACGTGGGTTTTCACCAATTGTAGAATGTAAAGCTTGTGGTGTTTCTCCACAATGTCCCAACTGCGATGTTTCTTTAACGTATCATAAATATAAAAACGAATTACGCTGTCATTACTGTAATTATCAAAGAGCAATGCCAAATAACTGTTCTGCATGTGGTAGTAATACATTAGACACTAAAGGATTTGGTACAGAACAAATAGAATTAGAGCTTAAAGAGTTATTTCCTGATTATAGTATTGGACGAATGGATTTAGATACAACTAGAGGAAAATTCGGATATCAAAAAATAATTGGTGCTTTTGAAGCTAGAGAAATAGATATTTTAGTTGGAACACAGATGTTATCTAAAGGGCTAGATTTTGATAACGTTTCTTTAGTGGGAATTTTAAATGCAGATACTATGCTTAATTTTCCAGATTTTAGAGCTCATGAAAGAGCTTATCAATTAATGGTACAAGTTTCAGGAAGAGCAGGAAGGAGCAAAAAACAAGGTAATGTAGCAATACAAACCTATAATCCTTACCATCAAATATTACAACAAGTTTCTACTACAGATTACCAAGCTATGTTTAAAGAGCAATTGCAAGAACGTTGGCAATTTAAATATCCTCCTTATTACAGATTGATTAAAATTACTTTAAAACATAGAGATTTTACAAAAGTTGATTCAGGTATTAATTGGCTATTTAAAGCTTTATACAATTCTTTTGGAGAGCATGTTTTAGGTCCAACAGCACCTGCAGTTGCAAGAATTAGAAATCAGTATATAAAAAATGTAGTAATTAAAATCCCTCCAAAACAAAGTTTAGTGAATACTAAAAATCAAATTCAAAAAATTAAAAATACTTTTGAAGCTGTTAAAGAATTTAGACCAATTCGTTTTATTATAGATGTAGATGCTTATTAATTAGTCTATATTTCTAATAGTCTAAACTATCAGTTTTCTTAAGTAAACAAAATAAATACAAAAAGTTTTAAACTTAAAGCAACCATTTTAAAACTTTGGTAGTCTATATATTTGTAAGGCAATAAAAACACATAATAAGAGGCTTGAAAATTATAAAATTGCATAACCAAGAAAAATCGTTAATTAAAAAAGCGATTTCCAAAAACAGAGAAGCGCAAAAACAATTGTTTGAGCAATATTCTCCAAAAATGTTGGGGGTTTGCAGGCAATATGTAAAAGATTTACATCATGCAGAAGATTTATTATTACAAGGATTTTTAAAAGTTTTTACCAACTTACATAAGTTTAAACACGAAGGTAGTTTTGAAGGTTGGATTCGTAGAATTATGGTAAACACTTGTATTTCTTACCTACGTAAAAAAAATAGAATTGATTTATCTGATGAAGATTATGTGTTTAATGATTCAGCTACAGAAAGTTTAGAAAGTACAACTGTAGAAGATATTCAAAAACTAATAGATCAATTACCAGAAGGTTACAAAATGGTATTTAATTTATTTGCCATAGAAGGTTATAAACATTCAGAAATAGCACAACAACTAAATATTTCTGAAAGTACATCAAAATCGCAACTATTTAAAGCTAGAAAAATGTTGCAAGAAAATTATATAAAAATGAATAAAGCAGTTCATGAAGACAAATAAACTAGATAAAATTATTAAAGAAAAGTTTGAAAACAGAACTTTTACTCCATCTACTTCTGCTTGGGAACGCTTGTCTGTGCAATTAGACGAACAACCAAAAGAAAAAAAAAGAGGGTTGTTTTTTTATATCAGTATAGCTGCAAGTATTTTACTATTGGTTTCTATTGGTTTTCAAATTTTTACTACAGATGATAATAAGGCTATCCCTATTAAAAAAGAAATTGTAATTAGTCCTTTAGAAAAAGAAATTATTAAAGAAAAAATTGATAAAGTTTTTGAAGAAGTTCCTGTTGAAGAAGCTATTGTTAAAAAAAATGAAATCAAACCTAAGGAAACCTCAAAAGTTTCAGCAAAAGTATCTAAAAGGGAGAGTTCTACAACAAAAAAAATAGTAATTGAACCTATTAGTAATACTGATAAAATCATTGCAAAAGTTGATAAGAAAGAAATTCTAAAAAACAACAATAAAGATATCTCAGAATTTAAACAGTCTTTACAATTTAAAGAAATCGAAAAAGACCCAAATAGCAGTATAAAAATAAATGCAGACGATTTGCTTTTTGCAGTAACACATTCACAGAAAGAGGTAAAAGCATACTATGCAAAATATCAAATAAATAGAGATGATGTTTTAAAAACGATTAAAAGTGAGCTCAAAAAATCGAATTTAAAAGTTAAACCTGAAACCATTTTAGCAGAAGTAGAGCGCTCTATAGATGACGATGATTTTCAGAATAACTTCTTAAAAAACTTAAAACGAAAAGTCTCTGATATTGCAACTGCAATCGCAAGTAGAAACAATTAAACAAAAATCTTAAAAACATAAAAAAATGAAAAGAATACTACTAATTCTAGTGTTGTTGTGTACAACTATGGCATATACTCAAGAAAAAACTTTTGAAAAAGAGGTGAGTAAAATTTCTAAACGAATTGAAATGATTACCAAACAACAAAAAGATTCTTTAAAACAAAAAGTTATAGAAATTGATAAAAAATTAGAGAAAGGAGAAATTACTAAAACAACAGCAGATACTCTTAAAAAAGAGGTTGCTGCTTATCATGCAAGAAGAATTGAAAAATTAGTTGGAGAACAAGAAAGATTATTACAATTATTGGTGCAAGACAAAACCAATGGTAAAATAGCTAGTGTTGAAGAAAATAAAAAAGACGAATTTGAAGATGAAGACAATGTGTTTTCTATTGGAAATAAAATATTTCGATTTAATATTTCTGAAGGAGATAAAGACGTAAATGAAAAAAGACGAAAAAATAGATGGGAAAGAAAAAATAAATACCAAAGAAGTACAACAACTCAATTTGTTTTTGCAATGGGTATAAATAATGTTTTAGTAGATAATGATTTATCTTCTTTAAACAATTCAAATTATCAAGTAGGACGTTCTCGTTTTTATGAACTAGGATGGACATGGAAAACACGTTTAAACAATAAACCTTCTCAATTTTACTTAAAATATGGAGTATCCTTTTTATGGAATAATTTAAGATTAGAAGACAATCAAGTTCATGTTAAAAATGGTGATATGACAGAAATACAAACTTTTGCTAATCCTCTTTCAGAAAGCAGGTTACGTCATGTGCAAATGAATTTCCCAATGCATTTAGAGTGGGATTTATCTAAAAACAGAGTTTATAATGATGGAAGAATAAGAGATAGAACAAATAAATCTGTGAGGTTTGGATTAGGAGGTTTTGTTGGATTTAAATTAGGTACAAGACAATACTTAGAATATAGAGACAACAATAATGTTTCTGTTGAAGAAGTTCAGTATGATAATTATAACATGAATGTATTTAACTATGGAATAAGTACTTATATAGGTTATAAAGATGTAAGCTTATATGCTAAATATGATTTAAATCCATTGTTTAAAAATACTGAAATTAGAAATATTTCTTTAGGTGTTCGTTTAGATTTAAATTAGTAAATCAATAAAATAAATATTAAAAAAAAACATATTATATATTTTACATTGTTAAAAAACTATAAAATCGTAAAAATAGTACTAAAAAATCCTTTTGTTAATTTAATAGCAAAAGGATTTTTATTTTTACAAAAATTAAAAACTAACCCATGAAAATAGGAATTCCTAAAGAAATTAAAAACAACGAAAATAGAGTAGGTATGACACCTGCTGGTGTATTTGAACTTACCAAAAGAAATCATACTGTTTATGTGCAAGCAACAGCAGGTGAGGGTAGTGGTTTTTTCGATAAAGATTATAAAGAAGTTGGGGCAACTATTCTTCCAACAATTAACGATGTTTATGATCAAAGCGAAATGATTGTAAAAGTTAAAGAACCAATTGCTGAAGAATATCCTTTAATTAAAGAAAATCAAGTTGTTTTTACATATTTTCATTTTGCATCAAGTGAGCCTTTAACAAAAGCTATGATAGCAAGTAAAGCTATTTGTATTGCTTATGAAACAGTTGAAGATGAAGAAGGTACTTTACCATTATTAACACCTATGTCTGAAGTTGCAGGAAGAATGTCTGTACAACAAGGAGCAAAATATTTAGAAAAACCAATTAAAGGAAGAGGAATTTTATTAGGTGGTGTACCAGGTGTGAAACCAGGTAAAGTTTTAGTTTTAGGTGCTGGTGTTGTTGGTGTACAAGCAGCAAAAATGGCTGCAGGTCTAGGAGCACATGTAACCATTATGGATATTAATATGAAACGTTTACGTTATGTAAATGATGTTTTACCAAACCATGTTGTAACAGACTTTTCAAGTGAATATAGTATCAGAAAACATATAAAAGATCATGACTTAATTATTGGTGGTGTTTTATTGAAAGGAGGTAAAGCACCAAAATTAATTACAAGAGATATGTTAAAAGAAATGCGCCCAGGAACTGTAATTGTTGATGTGGCTGTAGATCAAGGTGGTTGTTTCGAAACTACTAGAGCAACTACACATGAAGATCCTACATATATTATAGAAGATGTAGTGCATTATTGTGTGGCTAATATGCCTGGTGCAGTTCCTTATACATCTACAATTGCATTAACAAACGTTACATTATCTTATATTTTAAAGTTAGCAGATTTAGGATGGGAAAAAGCATGTGAGAAAGATAAATCTCTAGCTAAAGGATTAAATATCGTAAAAGGTGATATTGTTTATGAAGAATTAGAAGGTATTTTTGATTAAAAATAAAATTAAAAACCAATATTAAAGATAGACAAGTAAATTATGCTTGTCTATTTTTTTTCTCCCATTCTTCTCTTAAGTTAGAAGATAAAACACCTGTTCCATCATGTTTCCATCCAGGAGGTTTAATTAAATATTTAACTTTATTTAAAAATGATGTTTTAGAAAAAGAAAAATCTCTAAACATATTTACCCATTCTAAAAAAGCAATTTTTACAGGATTATAAGTCTCAATATTTTTCACCAAACCATATACTGGTTTTTCAATTTCTGGTTCAAAAGTCCCAAAAAGTTTATCCCATATAATAAATATACCAGCATGATTTCTATCTAAATACTGAGGATTTGTTGCATGATGCACTCTATGATGACTAGGAGTATTAAATATTGCTTCAAACCAATTAGGCATTTTTTTTATGAGTTCTGTGTGAATCCAATATTGATAAATTAAACTAATAGCCATTTGAGTCATCACCATAATTGGATGAAAGCCTATAAGTAGTAAAGGTATCCAAAAGACAAAGCTGTAAAAACTTCCAGACCAAGTTTGCCTTAAAGCTGTACTTAAATTATATTTTTGTGAAGAATGATGCACTACATGACTAGCCCAAAACAATCTACTTTCATGACTAATTCTATGAAACCAATAATAACATAAATCCTCAGCAAACAATAGAATTAACCAAGACCACCAAGCAAAAGGTATTGTAAAAAATCGATATTGGTATAAAAATAAAAATACCCCTAAAACAATCCCTTTTGTAAATAATCCTATAAAAACATTTCCTAAACCCATTAAAATAGAAGTGCCAGCATCTTTAAACTCGTACTCATCTAATTTTATTTTTATTGTAAGTATAATCTCTAAGATAACTGTTACAATAAAAAAGGGTATAGCATAATGTATAAGGTTTGGAATTTCAGGTATTTGCATATCAATATATTAAAATAAAAAAAGCTACTGTAAATATAAAAAAGTTACTATATTTGCAGCCTCAAAATAAACAATAAATTATTAATTATGAATCATTACGAAACTGTTTTCATTTTGAATCCCGTTTTATCTGATACTCAGATAAAGGAAACAGTACAAAAGTTTAGCGACTATTTGACTTCCAAAGGTGCAGAAATGATTTCAAAAGAAGATTGGGGCTTAAAAAAATTAGCTTATCCAATCCAAAACAAAAAAAGTGGTTTTTATCACTTATTTGAATTTAAAATTGCTGGTGAAGAAATTGCAGCTTTTGAATTAGAATTTAGAAGAGATGATAGCATTATGCGTTATTTAACTGTAAGGTTAGACAAACATGCTGCAGCTTGGGCAGAAAAAAGAAGAGAACGTAAAACTGCAAAAAAATAACAAATGGCATCAATAGAGCAACAAGCAAAAGGTGGTAAATCTGCTGACGTTAGATATTTAACGCCATTAGATATAGAAACTAAGAAAGAAGAAAAATACTGTAGATTTAAGAAAAAAGGTATCAAATATATTGATTATAAAGATGCAGATTTCTTAATGTATTTAGTAAACGAACAAGGTAAAATTTTACCAAGACGTTTAACAGGAACTTCATTAAAGTATCAACGTAAGGTTGCACAAGCAATCAAAAGAGCGCGTCATTTAGCGTTAATGCCTTACATTGGTGATATGTTAAAATAATAAAGAAGTAGAACATGGAATTGATATTAAGACAAGACGTAGAAAATTTAGGTTTCAAAGACGATGTTGTAACTGTTAAAAATGGTTATGGTAGAAACTTTTTAATCCCTACAGGACAAGCAGTTTTAGCTACTTCTTCTGCTAAGAAAGTATTAGCAGAAAATTTAAAACAACGTGCTTACAAAGAAGCTAAATTAATTGAAGATGCTAACAAACAAGCAGAAACAATTAAAGGGTATGAAATTAAAATTTCAGCAAAAACAGGATCTGGAGATAAATTATTTGGATCTGTAAATAATATAGATTTAGCTGATGCATTAGCTAAAGCAGGTACAGAAATTGACAAGAAATTTATAAAAGTTGTTGGTGGTTCTGTAAAAAGATTAGGTAAATATGAAGCTTCTGTAAGATTACACAGAGAAGTAATTGCAGACATTACATTTGATGTTGTTGCAGAATAAATAATACCTTAATTTATTAAAAAAAAGCTCGTTAGAAATAACGAGCTTTTTTATTTTTACAAATATGAAATATAGGCAATTAACAAAAGAACAATTTGAAAGTTTACATCAAGAATTTGCACAATTTTTGGCTACACAAAGTATTGATGTTAAAGAATGGAATCAGATAAAAAAAGAAAAACCTAACGTTGCAGAAGAAGAAATGAATATTTTTTCTGATGTTGTTTGGGATGACGTACTTACAAAAACTAATTATATAGAACATTTTTCTAAAACAACAGCTAATCTCTTTAAATGTGATAAAGATGAAATTCATAGAATTGCAATAAAAGTAAATTGGGATATAAATCTTTTAGAACAAAATGGGTTTAAATGGTTAATGAAAAATCCTATGGATAACTCTGTAGAAATTTTTAAAGGGTCAAAAAAATATAATAAAGAAAGAAATTCTGAAATTTTTGATTTAATTGAGAAAGGAAGTCTTATTTCTAAAGGTGAAATTTTTGATTATTTTAATAATTTAATTACTTAAATTTTTTAACTATATTGCATACCATTCGTCGACAGTTAATTGCATTTTAACTATACAGAATTACTATTTAACACTAAAATCTTAAAAATACATTACATTAAATTTATTTTGTACTTTATAAATGTAAATATTATTCTTTAATGGAGAAAACTCTGAGGATATTACTAGTAGAAGATAATTTGATTGAAATAATGAAAATGAAAAGAACAATTTCATTATTAAAATTAAATCATATAATACATGAGGTAAAGAATGGAGAAGATGCTTTAGAGTTTTTAAAAGATAGAAGTAAAATTCCAGACATTATTCTTTTAGATTTAAATATGCCAAAAATTAATGGTATAGAATTTTTAAAAATTATAAAAGCAAATGACGATTTAAAACATATACCAACAATAATTCTTACAACTTCTAGTAATCAAAAAGATATTTTAGAATGTTATAATACAGGTATGTCTGGTTATGTATTAAAACCATTAAAGTACGAAGATTACGTTAAAAAAATAGAAACAGTTTTGTCTTACTGGAGCATTAATGAGCTAAATAAAGTATAAGAATGAAAGGTATAATATTTACTGAGTTTTTAGAATTAGTTGAAACCAAATTTGGCTTAGAAATGGTAGACAAAATTTTAAGTCAGTCTACTCTAGAATCAAATGGTGCTTATACAGCAATTGGCACATATAATTTCTCAGAAATGCTTCAATTGCTACAAAATTTAAATAAAAATACAGGTATTTCTATAGACCAATTGTTATTAGTTTATGCAGAACACTTTTTTTCTGTGTTAACCGCTAATTATTCAAGTCTAATATCTGCATATGATGACCCTATAGAAATGTTAGCTTCAATAGAAGGTCATATACATGTTGAAGTAAGAAAAATATATCCTGATGCAGAATTACCTACATTTACAGTAGTAGAAAAAACAAAAAATTCCCTCATAATGATTTATAAATCAAGTAGAGCCATGTATTATTTTGGTCTTGGTTTAATGAATAAGACTTTTGAACACTTTAATTCAGAAGCTACTATTCTATTAGAAAAAATTAAGGATGATGGAACTGAGGTTAAGTTCATCATTACTAAGATCTAATGGAAAACAACGAATTAGAGGTATTAAAAAAAGCATTAGAACGAGAAAAATCGGCTAGAAAACAAGCTGAATTAATTTTAGAGCAAAAATCTAGGAACCTTCTTCTAATTTCTAGAGAATTAAAATTAGCAAATCAAGAATTAACTAAATTATTAAATGAAAAATCCACTCAATTAAGTGGAGTTTTTAAAAATATAAATGATGCTTATGTTGTTTTTAATTTATCTGGTGATATCTTAGAAATGAATAATAATGCTAAAGAATTATTTAACCATTATTCAGACAGCACTTTAAACATCAAGAATTTAGTACATAAAAAAGATTTAGAATATTCAAATCAATTTTTCAATAAATTAGAAGAAACTGGTTCATTTACAAATTTTACTTCAAGAATTGTAACTTATACAAAATCAACTAAATGGGTGCAAATTAATGCATCATTAATTTATAATCACAGTAAAAAAATAATTGGAGCTCAAGGTATTGTTAGAGATATATCAAAAATTAAAGAACTAGAATTACAAAAAGAAAACATACTTAAAGAATTAGAAAACAGTAATAATCAATTACAAGAATATGCTCATATTGTTTCACATGATTTAAAATCTCCCTTAAGAAGCCTTCATGCACTTTGTTCATGGATTAAAGAAGATAACATTGAAAGTTTTAATGAAAATACCTTACAAAATTTTAATCTTATAGAAAACACTTTAGAAAATATGGAAAATTTGATTTCTAATGTTTTAGAGTACTCTAGTGCAGGTTATAAAATTGATGAATATGAACAAGTAGATTTAAATAAATTACTACTAAATTTAAAACAAACTCTCTTTATTCCAGAACACATAAAAGTAATCATTCAAGAAAATCTACCCACAATTAAAGCTGAAAAAACAAAAATTCAACAAATTTTTCAAAATTTAATAAGTAATTCTATTAAATTTATGGACAAAGAAAATGGTCTAATAGAAATTTGTTGTAATAAAAAGAAATATCATTATGAATTTTCAGTTTCAGATAATGGAATAGGAGTGGATAAACAATACCATAATAAAATATTTAATATCTTTCAATCATTAAATAGAAATGATGATTCTACAGGTGTAGGTTTATCAATCGTAAAAAAAATAGTAAACCTTTATGAAGGTGAAATATGGTTAGATAGTAAATTAGGTAAGGGAACAACATTTTATTTCACAATTAAAAAATAAAAGATGAAAACTGTACAACTAAAACTAAACAAGCAAAATGAATTTGAATATACTTCAGAAAAACAAGAGCTTAAAGAACCTCTAGTTTTAGTATTTGGTAACAGAGTTTTATTACAAGACCCTACCATTTATGATAAAATAAAATCAATTTTTAATGATGGTCATATAGTTTTTGGTTCTACTTCTGGAGATATAATTTCTAATACAGTTTCAGAAAATAGCTTAACCATTACTGCTATCGAATTTGAAAAAAGTTCATTTCTAGTAAAAAAAGCCAATATTATTAAAGAAGATAATGTAATTGATAGTTATGAAACTGGTAAACAACTTATAGATCAATTTCCAAAAGAGAATTTAAAATACGTATTAGTAATTTCTGAAGGTAGTTTCATCAATGGAAGTAAACTTACAATTGGCATGAATTCTGCTAATGATAGTAATATACTAATAACAGGAGGATTATGTGGTGATGATGACAAATTTGAAACAACATTAGCTTCTTATAATGAAAATCCAAAACAAGGAGAAATTGTAGCTGTAGGATTTTATGGAGATACAATAGAAGTTACCTTTGCTACAAATGGTGGTTGGATGCCTTTTGGTCCAGAACGTATTGTAACAAAATCTAAAGACAATGTTTTATATGAATTAGATGATAAACCTGCCTTAGATTTATACAAAACATATTTAGGTAGTAAATCTAAAGAATTACCTGGTGCAGCTCTATTGTTTCCACTTAATGTAACTTCAGAAAATGAATCTAAATCTGTTGTTAGAACCATATTAAATATTGATGAAGAAAAAAATTCAATGATATTGGCTGGTGATATAAAAGAAGGCTCTAAAGCTCAATTGATGATGACAGGTATGGATAATCTTGTTGATGCAGCTGAAAATGGAGCAGTGCAAGCTTTAAGATTAAGAGAAAATAAGCCAGATTTAGCTATTATAGTAAGTTGTATTGGACGTAAATTAGTTTTAGATCAAAGAGTAGAAGAAGAGATAGAAGAAGTTATAGAGGTCATTGGAGATAAAGCAACTGTTTGTGGTTTTTATTCTTATGGAGAAATAGCTCCTTTTGATTTAGAAATGAGTTGTCAATTACACAACCAATCAATTGCTATTACATTAATAAGTGAATAATGAATCCGCTTTTAAAAAGACAATTAAGAAAATATTTACCTGCTGAACTTCAATCTAATGAAGATTTAGCCGCTTTTATAGAGGCTGTAAATAAATCTTATAATAATTCTGAACAACATTTTACAATGTTACAAAGAGCTGTTGGATTAAGTTCTAAAGAATTATATGAGTCTAATAAAAGTCTTAGAAAAGAAACTACTTCACAAAAAGAAATTATTAATAAATTAAATAATGTTATTAATTCATTAAAAGGTTTAGAACATAAAGAAATCGAAAATTTAGATAAATCTGACACTTTAGATTTAGTAGATTTTATCGACAATCAAACCAAAGAAATTATTAGAATTAACAAACAAAAAGACACTTTAGTAACAAATTTAGAGCGCCAAAATCAAGAATTAAATGATTATGCGCATATGGTTTCTCATGATTTAAAATCACCTTTACAAAGTTTAGATGCTTTAACTACTTGGATAAAAAAAGATTATGCTACAGATTTAGGTGAAGGAGGTAAAGAAATTATAGATTTAATAAGAGAGAATGTAGAAAAAATGGATACTCTTATTCATGGTATATTAGAATATTCTACTATTGGAAAATTAGAAAAGAAGCTTTATAAAGTTAATTTAAACTTATTATTAGAAGATATAATTCAAACTTTAGATAATCCTAATGATATTGCAATATTAATACCTAATAAATTGCCTGTAATTGTAGGAGATCAGCACAGATTAGAATTGCTTTTTCATCATTTAATAGAAAACTCTTTAAAATTTAATGATAAATCAGAAAACGGATTTGTTAAAATTGATTATAAAGAAAAACCAGATTATTGGGAGTTTAGTATTAAAGACAATGGTAAAGGAATTGATAATAAATACTTTAATAAGATTTTTATAGCTTTTCAAAAATTAGAAGACGACTATAAATCTACAGGTATAGGTTTATCAATAGTCAAAAAAATAGTAGAAGCCTATAAAGGTGAAATTTGGGTTCAATCTATACCAAATGAAGAAACTACATTTTACTTTACCATAAAAAAATAATTATGGAAAAACCTAACTTAGAATACATTAATCAGCTTGCCAGAGGTGAAGAAGATGTAAAAAACACATTAATTGCTGTTGTAAAAGAAGAATATCCTATTGAGTTAGAAAATTACTTTAAAAGTCTAGAAAATGGTAATTTTAAAGATATTGAAGACCAAGTTCATAGAATTAAACATAAATTTAGTATTTTAGGTCTCGAAATTAGTTACAACAAAGCTGTAGATTTCGAATTAAGTCTTAGAGAAGGAGAATTAAACAAAGATCAAAAAGACGATTTTGAAACTACATTAAAATCAATAACCAAATTTTTGAAAACTATTTAGCTCCTCCATGAACTGTATTGTTATAGATGATGAAAAAATGGCTAGGGTAATAATTAAAACCCTTTGTTCAGAAATAGACTCTTTAGAGTTAGTAGAGGAATTTTCTGATGCTATTCAAGCCATTAAGTATTTAAATGAAAATCAAGTTGACTTGATTTTTTTAGATATACATATGCCAAATTTTAGTGGTCTAGACTTTATTAAAACACTAAAAAACCCACCAAAAATAATTTTTACAACATCAGACCCAAAATTTGCTATAGAAGCATTTGAATATGATTTTATTGTAGATTATTTATTAAAACCTATAGAGTTTCCTCGTTTTGAAAAAGCTGTAAAAAAAGCACAAAAAGAGCAGATAATAAAAAAAGAAGCTTCTACAAATAAAGTTGAAGAAGTTAAAAATGATTTCTATGTTAATATTGATAGAAGACTTATTAAGATAGATCTACCTAGTATTTATCTAATTCAATCTAAAGGAGATTATATTAATATAAAAACAGAAAACAAAAACTATATTGTTCATTCAACTTTAAAGAAAATAGAAGAAAAATTACCAGATTCTTTATTTTTAAAAGTGCATAGATCTTATATTATAAATGTTAAGAAAATTATAGATATAGAAGATAATAGTGTACTGATAAAGAAAGATGTTATTCCTGTTAGTCGTTCTAAAAGACCAGAACTAATGAAGCGTTTAGACTTACTTTAACATTTTATCGATAGTAAACTCTATTTTTAGCGAAACTTATTTTCTTTAAATCGATTTCTAACAAAATCAAGCTTACTTCAAGAGTATTTTTGTGATGTAATATTTACGTCATGAGAAAATACTTAATTATAATCATAGCAGTAGTTTTAACAGCTTTAAATTTAAATACTTATGGTTCAGAGCTAACTGAAGCTCAGTTAGAAAAAGCTAAAATTATTGCTCAAAGTAATACAGAAATAACTTTAGAAAAATCGATTAATTGGACTTTAGGATTAAATCTTTTTAAATTTATTCATTTTGCAGAACTTATGTTTTTATCTGAAGTAAGCAGAAGACAGTTTTTAAGCTAAATCATTGCTTTAATATTGATATTAATTTATCTGTACCTTCACTCGCAAAATCACTTATAATCTTTAAGTTATTAAAATCATTTTTTGTTATAGTTGGTTTAGGATCTATAAAATATATAGGAGTGTTTTGTTTAATAAAATTCACCAAACTAGCAGCAGGATAGACCTGCATAGAAGTACCAATTATTATTAGAATATCTGCTTTTGAAGTTATTTCTATAGCCTTATCTAACATAGGCACCATTTCACCAAACCAAACAATATGTGGTCTTAATTGTTTATTATCTGGTCCAAGATCACCTAAATGTAAATCTTTATTCCAATTTAAAACAATGTTTTCATTATAAGTACTTCGTACTTTTAAAAGTTCTCCATGCAAATGAGTAACTTTAGTACTACCTGCTTTTTCATGTAAATTATCTATATTCTGAGTAATAATTTCTACATCAAAATATTTTTCTAAATCAACTAAATTATAATGTGCTTTATTTGGTTTTATAGATAACAATTGTCTTCTTCTTTGGTTATAAAACTCGAAAACCAATTCTGGATTTCTTCTAAATCCTTCTGGTGATGCTACTTGCATTACATCATGACCTTCCCATAAACCATCTTCGTCTCTAAACGTTTTTATACCACTTTCTGCA
>Ga0209652_1000328_pt1 | contig 40743 bp, 32 predicted proteins | sample SaaInl74LU_5_DNA_FD_184641 | JGI IMG/M metagenome (GOLD analysis project Ga0209652, IMG submission 184641) | Marine microbial communities from expanding oxygen minimum zones in the Saanich Inlet - ESP_74LU_5_DNA (SPAdes) (version 2) | ecosystem: Environmental > Aquatic > Marine > Intertidal zone...
TCTTCCTCTCTTTGTTGAAAACGACTAATTATAGGACTTTCAATTATAATATTTGTAAAGGCATGTCAAAATCATATTAGTTTAACTTTTCATAATAAGAATCATCAAATTATGAGTGTCGATTAAATCTCTTGGAGTAAAACTAATGTTCGATATTTCAATAGAGTTATCTACTAAGAAACTCCTTGAGAAATCAAGGAGTTTTTATTTTGGGGTCAAGTGATGCTTGCATCGTCTTGAGAACAAATGAAAAAATAGAGCGGTGTTTGCACCGCAGGGTTTCGTTGGGCTGTTTCTCTCTTGGAACTTTCGGAAACAACCTGGAGGAAAGAATTCAGTTCCCGCTACTAAAACAATAAAACGGTTATACTTTTATAAAGGGCAGCCGTTTTTTTATTTGTATTATTGTCAACTACTGAAAAATATAAGATCTGACTTGAAAAAAGACCAAAACAAACCCAAAGTATCCATACTAAAAGCCTTTACGACCATTATATGGCCCAGAAGAAAGATGGTTTTTATAGGCATAATGCTGATCGTAGTGAGCAAGGCAGCCAGTTTTGTGGCGCCCCTTTCACTAAAATTGTTAATGGATGAAATTATTCCAAACAAGGAGTTAGACCGATTAAAAATTTTAATAGCTGTAGTGATTGCAGCCATTCTAGTGCAGGCCATCACCTCATTTTTGTTGACAAAAATTCTTTCAGTACAAGCCCAATATCTTATTGCAGAGTTAAGGACGCAGGTGCAAAAGAAAATACTGGGGTTACCCATCAGGTTTTTTGACAACACCAAATCCGGTGCCTTAGTCTCTAGAATTATGACAGACGTAGAAGGGGTTAGGAATTTAATAGGAACCGGTTTGGTTCAATTGGTAGGCGGTACCATCACCGCTGTAGTGAGTGTAGTGCTCTTGTTGCAAATTAGCGTATCCATGACCTTGTTTACGCTCATACCTTTGGCGATTTTCGCGGTAATAGCCTTAAAAGCATTTAAGGTCATTAGACCCATCTTTAGGGCCAGAGGCAAAATCAATGCAGAAGTTACGGGAAGACTTACAGAAACCCTTGGAGGTATTCGGGTGATCAAAGGATTTAACGCGGCAGAACAAGAGGCATTAGTCTTTGAAAAAGGTGTTCATGAACTGTTTGTCAATGTAAAGAAGAGCCTCACCGCCACGGCGTTTATGACCTCATCTGCCACATTTTTATTAGGCCTTGCCACCACAGGAATTATGGGTATCGGGGGGTATAAAATCATGATGGATGCTTTGACTTTGGGAGAATTCCTAAGTTTTACCTTTTTATTGGGGCTCATGATAGCGCCAATATTGCAAATGAGTAATATTGGGAGCCAACTTACTGAGGCTTTAGCTGGTCTAGACCGCACGGAGGAACTCATGAACGAAACTGGTGAGGCAGATGATCCTCAGCGATATATTCCTCTAAAAAAGATCCAAGGAGCAATAGCCTTTAACGAGGTTTCTTTTGCCTACGAAGAGGAAAAAGATGTATTACATAGCATTAGTTTTATTGCAGAAGCTGGCGAAACCATTGCACTGGTTGGTAGTTCAGGATCTGGAAAATCTACGATTGCTGGATTAGTGGCCACTTTTATCAATCCCGATCAAGGACAAATAACCATCGATGGTCACCCGCTCAGGGAAGTGACCTTAGAGAGTTATAGAAAACAATTGGGGGTTGTCTTGCAAGACGAATTTCTATTTGAGGGGACGATCAAGGAAAACATCATGTACGCCAGGCCTCATGCCTCGGATGAAAGTCTTTTAGAAGCAGTCACCGCAGCTTATGTCAATGAATTTACCGATCGTTTTGACGATGGCCTAGACACTTTAATTGGCGAGCGCGGCGTGAAATTATCGGGGGGACAAAGACAGAGAATTGCCATAGCGAGGGCTATTTTAGCCAACCCTTCTATCTTAATACTAGACGAGGCTACCTCTAATTTAGACACTGAAAGTGAGGCACTAATTCAAAAAAGTTTGGCCACCCTTACCGAAGGGAGAACCACTTTTGTTATTGCCCACAGGTTGAGTACCATTAGAAAAGCCCATAAAATACTCGTGATTGAAGGGGGGAGAATTGCCGAGCAAGGCACGCACGACCAACTCATTGAGTCAAAGGGAAGGTATTTTGATTTGTTTACTTATCAGGCTAAAATATAGACGATCACGCTATTCAGCCATGAGGGCTTGTATAAAATGAGACCCTGTGTGATGGAGTATTTTATCAATCATTAAAGAAGTTTCAATGAAACGCTTGCGGGAGAATTTTAGGGCTCGATATTTCAATAGCGTTATCTGTAAAAAAAAAACCTCTTGACGCATCTCAGGATTTTTGAGCCATCTAGTCCTGCTTGAGCGCGTGTTTATTTAAAGTTATATTTTGGAAATTCTTCTTGAATGGTACCGCTGGGTTTTATTCAGCATGGGTGGGTCTATTTTTCAAACCTAATGAATATTGAAGCCTACTGTTGGTCAAAAAGAGGTTAAGTCTGTGTTTAGATTGATATACAGTCATGCCCTTATTTAAAATAAACTACTTTGCTGTGTATTAATTAACAGCCACACAATGAAAAAGGAATTAACACCGCAACAACTAGCGATCACCGCTCAGTTCCAAGCACATATTGATGCCGAAATTCAAGGAGACCTAGAAACCACTCTTGCAACAATGATTGAAAACCCTCATCTGAATAATATTCCAACAATGATTGGGGGTATTGGCTATGATGGTGTTAAAGAATTTTATAGCAGCCTTATTCCTTTTGATAAATTTTTTCCCCCAGACCTTGAAATGATTCCTGTTTCACAGACTATTGATCAAAACCAATTAGTGGATGAAATTATTTTCAAATTTACCCATACTACCGAAGTTGGATGGATGTTACCAAATATTGCCCCAACAGGTAAGAGGGTAGAAATTCCATTGGTAGTTATAGTAGGATTTGATAATGGGAAAGTCGCTCACGAGCATATATATTGGGATCAGGCAAGTGTGCTTGTCCAGATTGGTTTATTAGATCCTAAAGGTTTGCCGGTTCATGGAATTGAAACTGCGCAACAAATGGAAAAAATATTGAACAAATAAAAATGTGACGGAGCGGCCCCGCAATTATAACGGCCCAAAATTTCTTTAAACACGATTATTTTTTGATCAGGGATCGGTAGTTTTCATGCATCTTCTTTTGAGAAGGCTCAATACACAAGGCTCTTTTGTGTGCGCCATTGATATGTTTTTGCCCGTGAGTGTTGTTCTATTGACCTTATGACACATGAATCAGTAAGTTTAGCCGGTTTGGTCACTGATTCATCTTGTAGGTGTTGCTGTAGTGTGCTGCTACCCAGTTGGCGTGGCGATTAGGCGCGGGTTATTATTTATTTAGTGTATTGAAATACAGGGTTTAAGATAAAATATGTTGCACGCTGTGGTGTGATATGTCTGTGTCCTGTTGTATACTTATTGTATGGTTTTTTTATTTCAAGTCTCTGAATATTTATAGTATTTTGAAGGTTCAAATTAACCACCGTAGTGGTCAGTTTCCAGTGGTACATTTTATCATACATTCAAAGATTTAAATGAAAAATAAGCACAACATTTATATTGGTCATCAGCCGATGCAAACTAAGACAACTCATGTGGAAGGGGTTGAAGTCACCCGAAATGGTGAGATGTTTTTTAAAATAGAAAATGTCGATGGGATGCGTCCCTTTTTCATGAGTATTGTCAGTCACTCGGACCACTGGTTGTTTATTTCGAGTACGGGCAGCCTCACCGCGGGGCGCAAAAACGCTAATTTTGCTTTGTTTCCCTATTATACCGACGACAAGATTACCGAGTCTAGTGAGCACACGGGCAGCAAGTCTATTTTTTTGGTGGATCAAGGGGATAAAACCTATTTGTGGGAACCATTTTCTTCCCGTTACAGTGGGGTATATTCGATCAGCCGCAACCTTTACAAAAATGCATACGGCAACAAGATTGTCTTTGAAGAAATCAATCACGATTTGGGACTTGAGTTTTCGTATGAATGGAATTCTAGCGAACAATTTGGTTTTGTGCGCAAGTCACAATTGATTAATTCTGGTGCGACTCAATTGCATGTTCGGGTGTTGGATGGCCTTCAAAACATTATGCCTTATGGGGTTCCAGATGGCCTTCAGGGGAGTTCAAGCAACCTTGTTGACGCCTACAAGAAATGCGAATTGGAAGCTGAGCAAGGCCTTGGCATTTATGCTTTAAGCGCTATTATATCGGACAAAGCCGAGCCAAGTGAGGCATTGAAAGCGAATGTGGTCTGGTCTTTAGGCCTTCATGATCCTATAATCCTTTTGTCGTCCAAACAATTAGATTCCTTCAGGAAAGGACAGGTCCTCAACCCTGAGCAAGACATTAAGGCAGAGCGTGGTGCGTACTTTTTATCTACTGAGTTAGCGCTAGATTCGAAAGAAAAGGTGCGTTGGACCATTGTTGCCAACGTGAGCCAGTCGATAAGTGATGTGGTTCAGATCAAGCAGTCACTGGCCGACAGGGATGCGCTGAAAAGGGCTGTAAATGACGATATAGATTCCGGGACCCAGCAACTTATTGCCTTGGTAGGGTCTAGTGATGGGTTACAGATGACAGGGGATCGGAGACGAAACATCCGACATTTTGCCAATACCATGTTCAACATCATGCGTGGGGGGATTTTTGACCATAACTATTCTATTGACAAAAGCGATTTCAGCAGATATATTGAAAGGGCCAACCATAAAGTTTATTTCAAAAAGGCAGAAGTATTAACGGCCTTGCCAGAGTCATTTGATTTGGCGGATTTACAACAAATCGCTCAGCGCGACGATGATCCAAACTTCAGACGCCTGTGTATTGAATATCTACCGCTCAAATTTAGCCGCCGACATGGGGATCCGAGTCGCCCTTGGAATAAGTTCTCCATTAATCTGCGCAATGAAGATGATGGCAGCAAAATATTGGACTATCAAGGGAACTGGCGCGATATATTTCAGAATTGGGAGGCCTTAGCCCATGCCTATCCTGAATTTATCGAAGGGATGATTTTTAAGTTCCTTAACGCGACCACCTTTGACGGTTACAACCCTTATCGCGTCTTTAAGGATGGTTTTGAATGGGAAACAATCGAGCCAGACAACCCATGGTCTTATATTGGCTATTGGGGGGACCATCAGATCATATATCTGCTCAAGTTTCTTGAGTTTATCGAGGCCTATTACCCAGAAAAACTCAGCGGCTATTTCGCACAAGACTTATTTGTATATGCCAATGTGCCTTACCGCATTAAGTCTTATCAAGAAATGCTTAAGGACCCCAAAAACACCATCGATTTTGACCACCAGAGACAGGCCAAGATCCAGTTCAAAAAGGATGAGATTGGTGGCGATGGCGCATTATTAAGGGACGCCCACGTCTTTATTTATAAAGTCAATTTTATCGAAAAAATTCTGGCTACGGTTTTGGCCAAAGTCGCCAACTTTATCCCTGAAGGAGGGATATGGATGAATACCCAACGCCCAGAATGGAATGATGCCAATAATGCTTTGGTGGGCAACGGTGTTTCCATGGTAACGCTCTACTATTTGCGTCGTTTTCTCAAATTCTTCGAGGGCATCTTAGATCAATCAACACTCGAATCTGTTGCTATTTCTAAAGAGCTCATGGCCTTGTTTACGCAGATCAAAGCGACGTTTGATCAACACAAATCCCGCCTTTCAGGGTCCATATCAGATCAAGAGCGCAAGCAGATTTTGGATGGTTTGGGCATGGCCGCTAGTGCCTACCGATCGGGTATTTATGATGATGATTTTAGTGGAGAAAAACAACCTTTGGCTATTGAGGAGCTTAAGGATTTTGTCGTGTTGACCTTGTCGTTTATGGAGCATTCGATAGCGGCCAACAAACGTGCTGATAAGCTGTATCACGCCTATAATCTGATGACTTTGACAGAAGATGATGGGGTCATGATTACGGCATTACCAGAAATGCTAGAAGGGCAAGTCTCTGTGCTGAGTTCGGGATATCTTTCTGCCCAGGAGGGTCTGGAACTTCTGGATGCGCTCAAGGCAAGTGCTTTATTCCGTGAAGATCAGTACAGCTATGTGTTATATCCCAATAAGTCGCTTCCACGATTTTTGTTGAAGAATAATATTCCATCTCAGGTTGTGTCTGGATCACCGCTAATGACTCAGCTATTGGCCGACGGCAATAATGATGTGGTTACGCGAGACGTTCAGGGTGTCTCTCACTTTAACGGCAATTTTAATAACGGGAACAATCTCAAAAAGGCGCTTAAGGACCTGCCGGCGGCTTATCAAGGATTAGTGGCCCAAGAGGCCAATGATATCTGCCAGGTTTATGAATCCATTTTTGATCACAAATCATTTACAGGTCGTTCTGGAACTTTCTTTGGATACGAAGGCTTAGGGTCGATCTATTGGCACATGGTTTCAAAACTGCGTTTGGCGGTATTTGAAGTCACTCAAAAGGCCATGGATGACCAGAAGGACGCCAAAACGATAGGGCGCCTGTTTGATCACTATTTTGAAGTGAATGCGGGTATTGGTGAACATAAGTCACCTGAGCTTTATGGTGCTTTTCCAACGGATCCTTACTCACACACTCCTGGAGGTAAAGGCGCACAACAACCTGGGATGACCGGGCAGGTCAAGGAGGACTTGCTCTGCCGCTTTGGAGAATTAGGCCTTAGAGTCCGCCAGGGGCTTATTGGTTTTGATGCTGCGATGTTGCATGATGCCGAGTTTTTGACTCAAGACACGGCCTTCGACTATGTCGATGTGGCCCAAGCAAAAAACCGACTGATTTTGAAAGAAGGCAGTCTTGCCTTTACGCTTTGCCAAGTGCCTGTGATCTACGTAAAAGCCCACAAGGCCTCAATTGAAGTGCATTTTACCGACGGGAAGAGCGTATCTTTTCAGGGCAATGTATTGGACCGCAGTACAACCGAAAAAATATTTAAGAGAACCAACCAAGTTGCCACAATCAGCGTTATGCTCGTGCAACATTAAAAGAAAGAAACATACAATTGCTCAAGGATGAACAATAAGGCTAAATATCAAAGGAGATTAATCAGTATACTACTGATAGCCTTGCTGCTTGTAGGCTGTAAAGAGCCATCAGAACAGCATATGGACGCATCGTCCTTATCCGCATCTGAAATACTGGGCAAAACAGATTACTTGGCCATGTCCTATGGAGGATACCGCACAAAGTCGCGGGAAGATCAGCCTACCATGGCACAAATCCAGGAGGACTTGCGGTTGATGCATGCCATGGGCGTTCGGGTGGTACGGACCTATAACATGCAGTTTGATCACGCGCCTAATGTTGTGAAGGCCATAGATGGTCTCAAAAAAGAGCATCCGGAATTCGAGATGTATGTCATGCTTGGGACTTGGATTGATTGCGCTCAAGCGTGGACGGCCCAACCCGATCATACAAAGCAGAATGAATCAGCGAATCAAATAGAGATCGAGAAGGCAGTCGCATTGGCGGTGCAATATCCCGATATTATTAAGATAATTGCCGTAGGTAATGAAGCAATGGTCCACTGGGCTGCCCAATATTTTGTGGCCCCATCGGTGATACTCAATTGGGTCAAACACCTACAAAACCTTAAAGAAAACAACGTGCTCTCCAAAGATTTGTGGATCACCAGTTCCGATAATTTTGCCTCTTGGGGCGGGGGCGGCGCGGAGTACCACAACGCAGATTTGACGGCACTTATTGAAGCTGTAGATTATATTTCGATGCATACTTATCCCTTCCATGACACCCATTATAATGCCCAGTATTGGTATAATGCAGGATTAGCAGAGCATCTAGATAGCAATAATAAGCCCGCGACACTTACCACTTTGGAAACGGAAAAAAAAGCAATCCAGCCTTTTATGGATGCTGCGGTTGCCTTAAGTCGCGCACAATTCAATCAGGTTCAGGCTTATGTCAAAGGATTGGGTTTGGATAAGCCTATTCATGTCGGTGAAACAGGATGGTCGAGCAGTTCCGATGGATTTTTTGGCCCCACGGGTTCCCGTGCCGCGGATGAACTCAAACAGGCTATGTATTATGAAGGGCTCATGGGTTGGTGTCGGGATCAGAAAGTAAGTTGTTTCTTCTTTGAGGCCTTTGATGAGCAGTGGAAGAGTACCGCTAACCCGAGTGATCCAGAAAATCATTTTGGTCTTTTTGCTTTGGATGGTTCCGCCAAGTATGCTTTGTGGTCTGAAGTAGACCAGGGCTTTTTTGATGGTCTCTCAAGGGACGGGCAGCCCATTCGAAAAACCTTTGGTGGCGATATCAATTTACTTTTGGAAACGGTCTTGGTTCCCGAAAGCCAAACAACAAAACATCCATAGCCCTATGTCTCAAATAATGCATCACTTTTTGATTGGTAGCCTCTTGCTTCTAGCTGTTGTGCCTATGGGGTGTTCTGCTCAAGTTCCTTTGGAAAAAGTCACAGTCAAAGGCCGACATCTTATGACCGGAACGGTGCCGTATTTCATTAAGGGCATTTGTTATCATCCAGTGCCCAAGGGCCAAACAAAACGGGATTTTGTGGATATTGATCGTGACTTGGTCTTAATGAATGAGGCAGGAATCAATACCATTCGTGTGTATGAACCCATTACCGACCGTGCGGTATTAGACAAAATTGAGGCAGCGGGCCTCAGAGTGATTTTGGGATTCGGTTACAATCAAGGAGGGATCTACGATTTGCTTTCAGGCACTTATTTGGATTATGTACAAATGTACAAAGACCACAAAGCCATACTCCTTTGGGAGCTGGGCAACGAGTATAACTATCACCCAGAGTGGTTTGACGGATCCACAGGCAATTGGTACGCTGCCTTGAACAAGGCTGCCGACGCGATTCACCAGATCGACCCGAACCATCCTGTATCGACAGCTCATGGCGAAGTGCCCGACGCCGAAACCTTGTTAGCTACCCAAAACCTTGATCTTTGGGGGCTAAATGTTTACCGATGGGACAAGCCAGAGACCGCCATTGAACAGTGGAAAGCCTCCAGCAAGAAACCGTTTTACTTATCCGAGGCGGGGTCAGATAGTTATATGAAAATAGCCAAAGATGGTTTTGCCCAGGGCGAAAATCAACGCGCACAGGCCATCGCTAATGGCCGCATTATATCGCAAGTATTGCGCCCCGAGGCTGAGGCGGTGGGGATCGTGATCTTCTCGTTTACCGACGGGCTTTGGAAAGCCGGTAATCCCAGCCAACAGGATGTTGGGGGCTGGGCCCCAGAGAGCAGTGGTGTGCCTTACGACGGGACGGCGAATGAAGAATATTGGGGTATTGTTGATATTGAGCGTAACAAAAAAGAAACCTTTGGGATCATTAAAGTATTATTCCATCAGCCGGATCCCTTAGGCCACATCAAAAAAAACAGGAAGCATTAGAATGAGACAAGTTTTATGAAGCCTGATGAGATAGTCATCAGACCTAAACGCACTAACGAATAATTAACGATCTAACGAACCAGTAATATGAACAATTCAGTCAAAGTGCCCATGGGCCAAAAAATAGCCTTCGGTTTAGGGATGCTTGCCATGCAAATGTTTCCTGCAATCCTCGGGATCTTTATGGTGGTCTTAATTGAAGACCTCAATTTTTCGGGATGGATGTGGTCATTTGTTTTTCTTGTCCCGAGAATTTTTGATGCGATCACCGATCCAATTATGGGTTTTATCTCTGATAATACCAAATCTAAGTGGGGGAGGCGACGACAGTATTTGTTCATCGGCGCGATCCTTATAGGGCTTGCCTATATTTTCATGTGGCAACTTTATAAAGAAGATGCCCTTGAATATAATTTTTGGTACTTCTTTTTATGGTCGTTAGTGTTTTATTTGGGGCTGACCATTTTCAGCGTTCCTTACGTTGCTATGGGTTACGAAATGAGTGATGATTTTCATGAAAGAACTAATATCATGGCAATCTCACAATGGATTGGCCAGTGGGCCTGGGTCATTGCGCCTTTGTTTTGGATCATTATGTATGATCCAAACTGGTTTCCTTCTGCAGATGTTGCCGTGCGAGAATTGGCAATATGGGTGGCTATTCCCTGTACTATTTTTGCTCTTGTTCCGGCGTTTTTCATGAAAAGTAAATCAACATTAAATGAAGATTATGAGCCACTTAATTCGGCTAATATTGGCAATAGTTTAAAGAAAATTTTTGTGAGTTTTGGCGAGGCGTTTAAGATTAAGGAATTTAGAAAATTATGTGGTGCGACTTTTTTAATATTTAATGCCTTTAATACTGTTGCGGCACTAACGTTTTTTGTCATCGTTTACAAATTATTTAATGGCGATGCAGGAGCAAGTGGTATTTGGGTTTCCATGTTTGGCTGTATTGCGGCACTGGGAACTACTTTTATTGTTATTCCTACCGTGGCTTGGATGTCCAAAAAACTCGGCAAGAAAAGGGCTTTTATGCTGGCGCAATCCATTTCACTGGTGGGGTATGTCATGCTTTATTTTTTATTCATCCCCGGTAAGCCGTGGATGTATATCATTGCATTGCCTTTCTTTTCTTTTGGCATTGGAAGTCTTTTTACCATCATGATGTCTATGACTGCGGATGTTATTGATTTAGACGAGATCAATACAGGAAAACGTAGAGAAGGTATCTTTGGTGCTATTTATTGGTGGATGGTTAAAATCGGCTTTGGTATTGCCGGTGCGCTCAGTGGCGTCATAATTGCGTTCGTTGGTTTTAATAGTGATCTTGCTACGATTGACCAACAAGCTGCAGTTGATGGCTTGCATGCCTTCTTTTGTTTTTTCCCAATGGTAGGAACCATTCTGGCCATGCTGGTGATGCGTGATTATGATATTACCGAAGAGAAAGCCAAAGATATTTCGGCCCAACTGGAAGTGCTTAGAGCACAAAAGAAGTAAACTTTGTTAAACGTCGCCACAAATTAGTTCCTGCATGTCGTACATTTGCCAAAAATTGAAGTTATGGCACACAAGGCGGGATTTGTGAATATTATTGGAAATCCAAATGTTGGTAAGAGCACCCTGATGAATGCGTTCGTCGGAGAGCGTTTATCGATCATTACCAGTAAGGCACAAACAACGCGTCACCGTATATTAGGTATTGTCAGTGGTGATGAGTTCCAGATGATTTTTAGTGATACGCCGGGGATCATTAAGCCAGCCTATGAGCTGCAGTCCAATATGATGGAATTTGTCAAGGCGGCATTCGACGATGCTGATGTGCTCGTTTATATGGTGGAGTTAGGAGAAAGAGACCTTAAAGACGAGGCGTTTTTTGTCCGAATCACCAACAGTACAATTCCGGTACTTCTTTTGCTCAATAAAATTGATTTGGGCAACGAAGACAGGCTCAATGAAGCCGTGGGATATTGGCAAGAAAAAGTACCCAACGCTGAGGTCATTGGAATTTCTGCGACCCAAAACTTTGGAGTGAAACAAGTGTTTCAGCGTTTGCTGGAGTTGCTGCCTGAGTCGCCAGCCTACTATCCTAAAGACCAATTGACCGATAAGCCCGAACGTTTTTTTGTCAATGAAAAGGTCCGTGAGAAAATATTGTTACAATACAAAAAAGAAATACCCTATGCGGTAGAGATTGATACCGAGGAGTTTTTCGAAGAAGAAGATATCATAAGAATACGTTCAATTATTATGGTGGAACGCGAAACCCAGAAAGGCATTCTTATTGGCCATAAGGGTAATGCGCTGAAATGGGTTGGTATTGAAGCCCGAAAGGATCTTGAAAAGTTTTTTGGCAAACACATCCATATCGAATTAGTCGTCAAAGTCAATAAGAATTGGCGTAATGATGCTAAGCAATTACGTCGATTTGGTTACCAAAATTAAAAAATAAAAAAGTCGTTAAGCCGCGGCGTATTGCCACTGCGGAATCCACTACCTTTGTAATCTAGTTTTACACCATGAGTATAGTCGCTATTGTCGGAAGACCCAATGTGGGCAAATCTACCTTGTTTAATCGCATGATTCAACGACGGGAGGCTATTGTAGATGCTGTCAGCGGTGTGACGCGCGATCGTCATTACGGAAAGAGTGACTGGAATGGCAAATCATTTTCTTTAATTGATACCGGAGGTTATGTCGTGGGTAGTGACGATATATTTGAAGCCGAAATAGACAAGCAAGTCAAATTGGCCATCGAGGAGGCTGATGCCATCATTTTTATGGTGGATGTCGAACACGGCATCACTGGGATGGATCAAGAGGTCGCTGATTTGTTGCGCAAAAGTAACAAGCCTTATTTTTTGGCAGTTAATAAAGTAGATAGTGCAAAGCGCGAACAAGATGCCTTAGAATTTTATGGTCTTGGAGTAGAGCGTTTTTTTACCATTTCTAGCATTAACGGCAGTGGTACTGGAGATTTATTGGATGAAGTTGTTCTGGTTCTTCCTGAAGAAGAAGAGAAAGAGGAGTCTGACTTGCCGCGATTTGCTGTTGTGGGTCGTCCCAACGCCGGAAAATCATCTTTTATTAATGCCCTGATCGATCAGGAGCGTTTTGTGGTTACAGATATTGCGGGAACCACTCGTGACAGTATGGACACGCGTTACAACCGATTTGGTTTTGAATTTAATTTGGTAGATACCGCGGGAATTAGAAAGAAAAGTCGCGTTAAAGAGGACTTAGAATTTTATAGTGTCATGCGCAGTGTTCGTGCCATCGAACATTGTGACGTAGTTTTGTTATTGTTAGATGCCACAAGAGGTTTCGACGGACAAGTGCAGAACATATTTTGGTTGGCCCAGCGCAATAACAAAGGTATTGTGATCTTGGTCAACAAGTGGGATTTGGTAGAAAAGGACCACAAGACCACCAATGAACTTGAGCAATATATTAAGAGTCAATGTGAGCCTTTTGTTGATGTGCCGATTGTCTTTATCAGTGCCTTGTCTAAGCAACGTATTTTCAAAGCGATTGAAACCGCGGTACAGGTTTATGAAAACCGGACCAAGAAAGTAAAAACAAGTGTCCTTAATGACACCATGCTCCCGATAATTCTGGCAACACCGCCACCAGCGATCAAAGGGAAATATGTCAAGATTAAGTTTTGCACACAATTACCGACACCTTATCCGAGTTTTGCATTTTTTGCCAATCTTCCACAGTATGTGAAGGAGCCCTACAAGCGATTCTTAGAGAACCAGCTTCGGTCACATTTTGACTTTAACGGCGTTCCCATTACAGTTTATTTACGAAAGAAATAGAAGTCAAAAGACCTATAATTGTCCTTTGATTTTGAGTAATTCGGCTCTGACAGATTCCAACTTTTGGATGATGTCAAAATTGCTGTTGTCCTCTTTTTTGCGGTCTTTCAAATGGGTTTTAGCGCCATCGAGCGTAAAACCGCGTTCTTTAACCAAGTGATAGATCAGTTTGAGATTTTTGACATCTTCTGCGGTAAATTTTCGATTACCCTTGGCGTTTTTTTTTGGCTGTAGGACATCAAATTCTTTTTCCCAAAAACGAATCAAGGAGGTGTTGACCTCCATGGCTTTGGCGAGTTCACCAATAGTATAATACCGTTTTTCTGGGAGGTCAAGATGCATTAATCCAGGGATTGATTTTCTTGTTGCGACAGGGCCAAAATTTTGGCGTATTCCTCTGGCGTAAGATTGCCATAATAGAAGTTGATCGGGTTGATCCGTCGACCATCTTTAAAAATCTCGTAATGCAAATGAGGGGCTTCACTTCGGCCTGTACTGCCGACAAAGCCAATGAGATCTCCCCGTTTGATCCGCTGACCACGTCTGACATTGTATTTGTAGAGGTGGGCATAAAGGCTCACATACCCAAAACCATGATCGATACGAATGTGTTTGCCGTAACCCGAAGAGCGGTTGTCTACTCTTTTGACAATACCATCACCTGAGGCATATACAGGAGTGCCTCGTGGGGCAGTAAAGTCCATACCGTAATGGAACTTGCGTGCCTTAGTGAAGGGGTCCCTACGGTAGCCATATCCAGAGGCCATTCGTGTAAGGTTTTCGTTATTGACAGGCTGAATCGCCGGTATTGCTTCCAGTAACTTTTGTTTTTCAGTGGCCATTGCGGCGATCTCATCTAGGGAACGCGATTGCACCACGATTTGTTTGGTCAGGATATCTAAGCGCTTGCTGGTATTGATCAGGAGTTGTGAATTGTCAAATCCCTCTAAATCTTTGTAACGATTGACCCCGCCAAATCCTGCCTTGCGCTGTTCTTCTGGAATGGGATTAGATTCAAAATAAACACGGTATAAATTGTTGTCGCGCTCGGCCAATTCTTCAAGCACTTGTTCGGCTTGGTCCATTTTTTTATCAAGCAGATCGTATTGGAGTTCCATTTGAGCGAACTCACGGCGCAGTTCACGCTCTTTAGGAGTCTGGATGTTAGGAATATTGATATAAGCCAATAGCAGGAGGAACCCGCTCAGCACAACGCCGACCAAAGTCAAGAAAAATAAACCGATTTTCCGTCCGCGTTTTGGTTGTATTTTGCGGTAGGAAAGCGTCTCACTATCGTAGTAATATTTTACCTTAGACATAATTTAAAAAGTCCTATTTTTGCGTTTAAATAAGGTGATTCCAAAGATTGAACGCCTCGCAAATATAAAAATTGTTTGCCAGACTCAACCTTTGAGCCCTAATTCTCTTAATAAAGATATATGACTGCTCACGTAATTCGTCAGAAATTTTTAGATTTTTTCAAAACCAAAGGGCATGAAATCGTGTCCTCAGCACCTATGGTGATCAAAGGCGATCCGACTTTGATGTTTACCAATGCGGGGATGAATCAGTTCAAAGAATATTTTTTGGGGAACAAAGCGGTGACCAATCCCCGAATCACTGACACCCAAAAATGTCTGCGCGTCAGTGGCAAACACAATGATCTAGAAGAGGTGGGGATGGATACCTACCACCATACGATGTTTGAAATGTTGGGCAACTGGAGTTTTGGTGATTATTTTAAGAAAGATGCTATCGAGTGGGCCTGGGAATTATTGACCAATGTTTATCAAATCGATAAAAAATCCTTGTACATCACTGTTTTCGAGGGCGATGCGGAAGAAGGACTTGAACGCGATCAGGAGGCCTATGACCTTTGGAGCAATATGGTCGCACAGGACCATATCATTGACGGGAACAAGAAAGATAACTTTTGGGAAATGGGAGACCAAGGCCCTTGTGGTCCCTGCAGTGAGATCCATGTGGACTTGCGCTCTGATCAAGAAAAGGAGCAGATCTCTGGGGCAGAATTGGTCAACAAAGACCACCCTTTGGTCATTGAGATTTGGAATTTGGTCTTTATGCAATTTAACCGTAAGGCTGATCGTAGTTTAGAAAAATTACCGGCCCAGCACGTGGATACTGGAATGGGTTTTGAACGTTTGTGTATGGTGCTGCAAGGCAAGACCAGTAATTACGATACGGATGTCTTTACTCCAATCATTGCTGAGATAGAATCGATTACCAGCCATACCTATGGCAAGGACCATAAAACAGATGTCGCCATGCGGGTGATTGCCGATCACGTGCGCGCAGTGGCCTTTTCTATTGCCGATGGTCAGCTCCCCAGTAATTCTGGAGCGGGTTATGTGATCCGCCGCATTTTGCGTCGTGCGATACGTTATGGTTACACATTCTTAGCGGTCAATGAACCATTTATGTACCATTTGGCCGCAACCTTAACCAAAATGATGGGCGAGGCTTTTCCCGAACTGGTCCGGGAACAAAATTTAATCCAGAATGTCATTCGTGAAGAAGAATTGTCCTTTTTGAGAACCCTGGATCAAGGACTTGTCCTTTTGGATCAGGTGATTGAACAATGCGCGACAAAGACGGTATCGGGAGCAAAGGCCTTTGAACTCTATGATACGTATGGTTTTCCTATAGATTTGACGGCACTAATTCTGCGTGAACGTGGCTTTGATCTGGATCATGATGGTTTTGTACAAGAGCTCGAAAAACAAAAGACACGATCGCGTGCGGCAACCAAAATACAAACAGGTGACTGGGTTATATTGACCGATGACCAAGCGCAAGATTTTGTTGGTTTTGATGCTTTACAAGCGGACGTGCACTTAGTCAAATACCGAAAAATAGAAAGTAAAAAAGACGGAGCGTTATTTCAGTTGGTCTTTAATCAAACCCCCTTTTACCCTGAGGGTGGTGGACAAGTTGGGGATAAAGGTTATTTGGAATCCAGCAATGGAGAAGTGACCTATATCATAGATACCAAAAAAGAAAATAATCTGATTGTTCATTTTGCCAAAAGCCTACCCAAGGTCTTGGATCAGGGTTTGCGTGCTGTGGTAGAGGCGAAACAGCGTGCCCATACCCAGGCCAATCATACCGCGACGCATTTGTTGCATCAGGCCTTGCGTCACGTTTTAGGAACACATGTCACGCAGAAGGGATCGATGGTTCATAGCGGTAATTTGCGTTTTGATTTTTCCCATTTCGCCAAAATGACCGACGACGAACTTCAGCAAGTTGAAGCCTTCGTCAATACGCGTATTCGGGATGGTCTTTTGCTCGAAGAGCATCGTGCGATGCCTTATGATGCGGCCATTGAAATGGGTGCGATGGCGCTCTTTGGAGAGAAATATGGGGATGCGGTGCGCACCATTAAATTTGGAAATTCTATAGAATTATGTGGGGGGACCCATGTGCCCAATACGGCCGATATATGGCATTTCATCATTACCTCCGAAGCTGCTGTAGCCAGTGGTATTCGGCGTATTGAAGCCATTACCGGTCAGGCAGCCAAAGACTTTTTTGAAGCGCGCGCTGCGGCCTATAAATCCGTTCAGAAACTTCTGAATCAGACGGTTGATCCTGTGGCAGCTATCGAAAAGATGCAATTGGAGTTGACGGAATTGACTAAGCAAAATCAGTTGCTGGTCAAACAAAAGGCACAGGGACTCAAAGGCCAGCTCAAGGCTGAGGTAGTATCGATTAATGGCGTTAACTTCTTAGCAACCCATATCGACTTAGACGCTGCCAGCCAGAAAGATTTGGCATTTGAATTGGGACAAGACATCAAAGATTTATTTTTGATTTTTGCCAGTCAAGAACCAAACAAAGCATTGCTCACGTGTTATGTTTCTAAAAACCTTGTCTCGGATCGAGGGCTTAATGCGGCGACTATCGTGCGCGAACTCGGCCGTTTTATTCAGGGAGGTGGAGGAGGGCAGCCTTTCTTTGCCACAGCAGGAGGAAAGCAATCCCAAGGCCTAGATCAGGCGCTTGAAGCGGCACGGGAATACCTCAAATAATGCGGTTTTTTACGCCATTAACGCCAATTGAATTTAATCACAAGATTGATTTTAATGCACGGATTTGTGCCTTAGGCTCCTGTTTTGCTCAAACCATTGGTGACCGACTCAATTATTATAAATGGGCAACGACCATCAATCCATTTGGGGTTATTTTTCACCCATTGGCCATAGAAGCGATGGTGGAGCGCGCGGTGCATCACCGTGTATTTACCCAGGATGATTTGTACCGCTTTGGAGACACCTACCACGCTCTGGAGGTGCATTCAACGTTTATGGGCGATTCGCCAGAAACACTCCTGACCGATTTAAATGGCCAGCTCGACTTGCTCAGAACAGGTCTATTGGAGGCATCACACTTATTGATCACCTACGGTACGGCCTATGGCTATCGGCTTAAATCGACCGACCAGGTGGTGGGTAATTGCCATAAATTGCCACAAACCTTGTTTGACAAATATCTTTTGTCCCCTGAAGAATTACAAAGCAGTATGGAGCAGACTTTGGTACTTTTAAACCAAATCAATCCCCATGCTCAAGTAATTTTTACGGTATCACCAGTGCGTCACCTTAAGGATGGTGTTGTTGAAAATGGTCGCAGTAAGGCACAATTAATCAGCAGTGTTCATCAAGTTGTAGCCAAAGACAGTAACACGGTTTATTTTCCTGCTTATGAACTGATGATGGATGTCCTGAGGGATTATCGATTTTATGAGAAGGACATGATCCATCCCAATGATCAGGCCAAGGATGTCATTTGGGAGCATTTTTGTAAGGCGGCCATCGATGATGCTTTAACCCCAATGATGAAAGCTATTGACGGGATACAAAAGGCAATGGCGCACCGCCCACAACACATCAATAGCGCAGAGCACCAGGCGTTTCTAGCCCAATTGGCACAAAGCATACAAGATTTCCAGAAGCGTTATCCCCACATACAGTTTTAAGCCCCCATTCTCTTGGCAACAATAGGGGGCTTAATCTGTACTCAGTTTAAACTCGTGAATTTTAACACCACAAAAAAAAACAACTCTTTTATTCAGGAGGCTTAGTCCAGGTCAAAAGCTTTTTTGACTTGGTCGACAAAATCTAGCTTTTCCCACGTGAATAATTCAACTTCTTTGGTGATGCATGTTTTGTCTGGACGGTAAAACGTTTTGGTAATCACCTCAGGCGTGCGGCCCATGTGGCCGTAAGCTGCTGTTTCTAAATAGATGGGTTGTCTCAGTTTCAGGCGTTTTTCGATCGCTGCCGGACGCAGGTCAAATAAGGTGAGAATTTTTTGTGCAATAACGCCGTCATTTAGCACCACGTTGGCTGTACCATAAGTGTTTACAAAGATCCCGACAGGCTGTGCAACGCCTATAGCATAGCTCACTTGGACCAAAATTTCGTCACAAACACCTGCCGCCACCATGTTTTTGGCAATGTGGCGTGTGGCATAGGCTGCTGAACGATCTACTTTACTTGGATCTTTACCCGAAAAAGCACCCCCGCCGTGGGCGCCTTTACCGCCGTATGTGTCGACAATAATTTTTCGCCCTGTAAGCCCCGTATCACCGTGTGGCCCACCAATCACAAATTTTCCGGTCGGGTTGATGTGGTAGGTGATGTCGTCGTTGAATAATTTTTGAAGCTCAGGTTTTAGTCGTGCTTTAACTCTTGGGATCAAAAGCGTCACGAGATCTTTTTTTATTTTGTCCAACATGATGGTTTCGTTGGGGTCAAAATCGTCGTGTTGGGTCGAAATGACAATGCTGTCGATACGTGCCGGAATATTTTCATCATTGTACTCAATGGTGACCTGGCTTTTGGAATCTGGTCTTAAATAAGTGATGGCATCATTTTCGCGACGCATGGCCGCCAATTCGATCAATATCTTATGGGATAGGTCTAAGGCCAGGGGCATATAGTTATCCGTCTCTTTACTGGCATAACCAAACATCATTCCTTGATCTCCAGCACCTTGTTCTTCTTTGGTCGCGCGGTCCACACCACGATTGATGTCGGCACTTTGTTCGTGAATGGCCGATAGAACCCCACAGGAATTACCATCAAATTGATATTCACCCTTGGTGTAGCCTATTTTGTTGATGACATCACGGGCGATTTTTTGGACATCGAGGTAAACCTCGGACTTTACCTCGCCAGCGAGGAAGACAAGGCCAGTAGTGACTAAGGTTTCACAGGCTACTTTCGATTCAGGATCAAAGGCCAAAAAGTGATCAATTAAAGCGTCACTAATTTGGTCCGCTACTTTGTCGGGATGTCCTTCAGAGACACTTTCAGAGGTAAAAAGATAAGCCATAATATTTATTTATGGAGGTCATCAAAACTGAGTGCAAGCGAAGGAAGTAGATACTGCCTTTAGCATTTTTTTGGGAGGTTGCAATCAGTCAAATCTGTCCTCATTTATAAGTTGTAAAGGTAGCCATTAAAACCCTTTTTCAAAAATATTTCGATTCAATTAGGGGATATGGGGTATTTTGAAAACCGATGCCGCCTCAAAAGCGCCTTAAATAGTAAGCCATAATCAAAGGCCCCTGTGATGTTATTCTCTTGATTCTCTTGTCACCAAAAAACCTGGCCGTCGTATAATAAAAAATATAAATAACTGTAATGTAGTTGTTTATGTGCTATTTAGCGATTTTGAGTTTCTGCTAAAGGCTTATTTGGACAAACTTTTTGGTTTGCCGTCCGCGTACTTTTATGCCAAACTAAAGTGCTTATGCCGACACAACAACTCAATCGCTACAGTAAAACTGTGACTCAGGACCCTACACAACCTGCGGCACAGGCCATGTTGTATGCCATCGGCTTTTCGCCAGAGGATTTTACAAAGCCGCTCATTGGAATTGCCAGCACTGGCTATGAAGGCAATCCCTGTAATATGCACCTCAATGATTTGGCTTTACAGGTCAAGAAAGGGACTTTGGCTTCAGGTACTCTAGGGCTTATTTTCAATACCATTGGGGTAAGTGATGGCATTTCCATGGGGACACCCGGCATGCGCTATTCACTGCCTTCAAGAGACGTGATTGCTGATTCAATGGAAACGGTTGTCCAAGCCATGAGCTATGATGGACTTGTGACGGTTGTGGGTTGTGATAAAAATATGCCGGGCGCCTTAATGGCTATGATTCGTCTGGATCGTCCGTCTATTTTGGTTTATGGCGGAACCATAGACTCTGGTCGTCATAACGGCAAAAAATTAGATGTGGTTTCTGCATTTGAAGCCTGGGGGAGCAAAGTCGCCGGGACCATTTCAGAAGCGGATTACCAGCAAGTTATTGAAAAGGCCTGCCCGGGAGCAGGTGCATGCGGTGGGATGTACACGGCCAATACGATGGCCAGCGCTATTGAAGCCTTGGGCATGAGTTTGCCATACAACGCGTCCAACCCTGCCTTGAGCCAAGACAAACAAGAGGAATCAATTGGTGCTGGTATGGCGATGCATGCACTTTTGGCAAAGGACATCAAACCCAGTGATATCATTACCAAAGCCTCTTTAGAAAATGCGGTACGTTTGGTGACGGTTTTGGGTGGATCAACTAATGCTGTCTTACACTTTTTGGCTATTGCGCGCGCGGCGCAAATAGAATTTACTTTAGACGATTTTCAACGTATTAGTGATACGACACCCTTTTTAGCGGATTTAAAACCCAGTGGTCAATACCTTATGGAAGATGTCCATGCCATTGGTGGTATTCCATCAGTCCTGAAGTACTTGCACCAACAAGGGTTGATCCATGGCGATTGTCTCACGGTGACGGGCAAAACAATAGCAGAAAATTTGGCAGAAGCCCAAGATCTCCCCGAAGATCAGGATGTGATCCGACCGGTTTCGGCGCCCTTGAAGGCGACAGGTCATTTGCAAATGCTCTATGGAAATCTTGCGCCGGAAGGAAGTGTGGCCAAAATCACCGGAAAAGAAGGACTTCATTTTAGTGGTCCTGCAAAAGTTTTTGAAAGTGAATTTGAGGCCAATCAGGGAATCAGTAAAGGACTAGTCGTCAAAGGGGATGTGGTGGTGATTCGCTATGAAGGCCCTAAAGGTGGTCCCGGAATGCCCGAAATGCTCAAGCCGACGGCTGCCATTATTGGTGCGGGATTGGGTAAAGACGTAGCCTTGATCACTGACGGTAGATTTTCAGGTGGCACCCACGGGTTTGTTGTGGGACACATCACTCCAGAGGCACAAGATGGTGGCACCCTGGCGCTGGTCCAGACGGGTGATGTCATCACCATTGATGTGGCCGATAAGACCATCAACTTATTGGTCTCGGATGGCGAATTACAAAAAAGAAAGAAAAACTGGAGCGCACCCGCGCTTAAATTTGAACGTGGTGTCCTTTATAAATATGCCAAAACCGTTTCGACAGCCTCCAAAGGTTGTGTTACCGATGAATTTTAACAAAGAAACCATGCAGACAGAGACACTTATATCGAAAGACCCCATCGCCTCAGAGTGTATCCGTATCTCGGGGAGTGAAGCTATTGTTCGGAGCCTTATCGCCGAAGGGGTGGATGTCCTTTACGGTTATCCTGGCGGGGCCATTATGCCCGTATATGATGCTTTATATCATTTTAAGGATCAGTTGCATCATGTATTGACGCGTCACGAACAAGGGGCCACGCATGCAGCACAAGGCTATGCCCGTATTTCGGGCAAAGTAGGAGTGGCAATTGCTACCTCAGGACCGGGTGCCACCAATTTAGTCACTGGAATCGCCGATGCGCAAATTGATTCGACCCCGCTGGTGTGTATTACTGGCCAAGTGACTTCCTCACTTTTGGGGAGTGATGCTTTTCAAGAAACGGATATCATTGGTATTTCAACACCAGTAACCAAATGGAATCACCAAATCACCAAGGCTTCTGAGATACCCGAAGTGATTGCAAAGGCATTTTATATTGCCAGAAGCGGCCGTCCGGGCCCGGTACTGATCGATATTACCAAAGATGCTCAGTTTGAAACATTAGATTTCACCTACCAAAAGTGTACAGGAATCCGAAGCTACAGTCCAGAGCCACAAATAGATCCTCTGGCCATAAATAAAGCAGCAGCCCTAATCAATAAGGCCAAGAAACCACTAGTTGTTTGGGGGCAAGGGGTTATTTTGTCTGGGGCAGAAACGGCTTTTAAGGCCGTCATTGAAAAAGCGGGACTTCCATCTGCTTGGACTATTCTAGGAGCCTCTGCCATCGAGACCAGTCATCCGCTCAATGTGGGTATGGTCGGAATGCACGGCAATTATGCACCCAATATTTTGACCAATGAATGTGATGTTCTCATTGCGATCGGGATGCGTTTTGACGACCGGGTAACAGGCCATTTAGAAAGCTATGCACGTCAAGCTAAGGTTATTCATTTTGAAATTGATCCTGCCGAAATAAATAAAAATGTCACTGCAGATGTCGCTGTTTTAGGGGATGCCAAAAAAACCCTCGAGGCCTTGCTTCCCATGCTGGTCCAAAACACCCACGAGTCATGGCGTGGGCGTTTTGCGGCATTGTATCAGATAGAATATGATGAGATCATTCAAAAGGATCTGTTTCCAACCAAGGAAGGCCTCACAATGGGCGAGGTGATCCATAAGATCAACACTTTTTCCAAAGGAGATGCCGCGATTGTTAGCGATGTGGGTCAACACCAAATGATTGCCTGCCGCTACGCTAAGTTTAGGCAAACCAAAAGCAACATTACCTCTGGAGGATTGGGCACTATGGGATTTGCACTTCCAGCCGCAATAGGCGCCAAAATGGCCGCCCCTGAGCGAGAGGTCGTCGCCGTTATTGGCGATGGAGGTTATCAGATGACCATCCAGGAATTAGGGACTATATTTCAGACCAAGGCCGCCGTCAAAATTGTCTTGCTCAATAATAATTTCTTGGGGATGGTACGGCAGTGGCAGCAGTTGTTTTTTGACAAACGCTATGCCGCTACAGAGCTCATCAATCCAGATTTTGGTATGATTGCCAATGCCTATCATATACCGGCCCAAAAAGTCACGGTGCGCGCTGATTTAGATGCGGCCGTAATGACCATGATGGCGCACGACGGGCCATACTTCCTGGAAGTTGTGGTCGCGCCAGAAGCCAATGTTTTTCCCATGATCCCCTCGGGTGCTTCGGTATCTGATATACGCCTATCTTAATCTTATGGAGACACAAATCGAACGTTTTACTATTTCCATTTACACCGAAAATAATGTCGGGCTGCTCAATAGAATCAGCGCTATTTTTCAGCGAAGACATGTCAATATTGAGAGCATAAGCTCGTCTGCATCAGAAATAGAAGCGGTCTCTCGCTTTACTATTTTGGTGGCCATTACCGAAGCGAATATGAAGAAAATTATTGGCCAAATAGAAAAGCAAGTAGAGGTGATTCGTGCCTTTTACCATACCGACGAAGAAACCATTTATCAAGAATCTTGTTTGTTCAAAATAAGCAGTGACTTATTGTTCGATGAGCGTCAGATCCAAAACATCGTTAAGGAAAGTAATGCCCGCATTGTGACGGTAAATCGTGAGTTTTTCGTGCTCGAAAAATCGGGACGTCGCCACGAGGTTGATTTGCTATACCGCGAACTCAAACCTTTCGGCATCATGCAGTTTGTGCGCTCTGGGCGCATCGCTGTGACTAAAGAGAAAATGAATATAACCCACCTGTTAGATAAATTTACACAGGAATAACATCTATGATATGCAGAATTATTTCAACACATTGAGCCTAAGAGAACAATTGGAACAATTGGGCCGTTGCCGATTTATGGCAACCGATGAATTCACTTCGGGTGTATCGGCCTTAAAAGGAAAAAAAATAATCATTTTGGGTTGTGGTGCTCAGGGCTTAAATCAAGGTCTTAATATGCGAGATTCTGGTTTGGACATAGCCTATGCCCTGCGGCAGGAGGCCATAGACCAGAGGCGTACGTCATACCAAAATGCAACAGAGAACGGGTTTGAGGTCGGCACTTTTGAAGCCTTAATTCCTAAGGCCGATGTGGTGTGTAATTTGACGCCAGACAAGCAGCACACTGCGGTGATCAACAAAGTGGTGCCGCTCATGAAACAAGGCGCTACACTTTCGTATTCACATGGCTTTAATATCGTAGAAGAAGGGATGCAAGTCAGAGAGGATTTGACTGTGATCATGGTTGCGCCCAAATGTCCGGGTTCGGAAGTGCGGGAAGAATATAAGCGCGGGTTCGGCGTGCCAACCTTAATTGCCGTGCACCCCCAGAATGACCCAGAAGAGAAAGGTTGGGCTCAAGCCAAGGCATATGCTTATGCAACAGGCGGTCACAGAGCCGGTGTTTTGGCGTCGTCTTTTGTTGCTGAGGTCAAAAGTGATCTGATGGGCGAGCAAACCATATTATGTGGCGTTTTGCAAACAGGTTCTATCTTGTGTTTTGACCATATGGTTGCTTCGGGTGTCATGCCTGAATATGCGGCTAAACTCGTGCAATATGGTTGGGAAACACAAACAGAAGCCCTTAAGCATGGGGGACTTACGCATATGATGGATCGATTCTCTAACCAGGCCAAAATCCGTGTATTTGAATTGGCAGAAACCCTTAAAGATCTTTTGAAACCGCTCTTTGAAAAGCATATGGATGACATCCTTAGCGGTGCATTTTCGGCCAAAATGATGGAGGATTGGGCCAATGATGACCATGATCTTTTGACATGGCGTGCCGCCACGGGAGAGACCGCTTTTGAAAAAACCATGGCCATATCTGCTGCTGTCGCGGAGCAAGTCTATTTTGACCAGGGGGTGCTTATGGCCGCTTTTATTAAGGCAGGGGTTGAGCTGGCTTACGATACCATGGTGTCGGCAGGTATTATTGCCCAGAGCGCTTACTATGAGTCACTGCACGAACTGCCGCTTATTGCCAATACTGTCGCCCGAAAAAAGTTGTTTGAGATGAACCGAATCATATCGGATACGGCCGAATACGGTTGCTATTTATTTGATCATGCGGCAAAGCCCTTGTTACAGGATTTTATGAAACAGGTTCAGGAAACAGACATAGGCCACAATCATTGCGGCCTGGAAGTTGATAATTTGAGATTGATTGAGGTCAATGCGTCGATAGCCGCTCATCCCATAGAGCAAGTAGGGAAAACTTTGCGTAAGGCCATGACCGACATGAAGGTGCATAGCACAAAATAAGGCCAAGTGCATGTATCCCATGCACTTGATTTTTTGTTTGTTGATTGAACTTAAAAACCCCGCACGCGGGGTTTTTAATGTGCGTGGTCACCAAAGGTAGATCTGGGCTAAATAAGAGATACCCTGAGTTACCCCAATGGAACCACAGGTTATGAGAAATCGACCAGATTGATTGGGCTCTGTGGATATTTCTGATAAATTCGTTAGCCTATTGTCAAACGAATTTATACTTTGTCGTATCTAAGTCTGCTGGTATGCCCGGACATATAATTTGGGTGATATGATATTTTGACTTGGCAATTATTTAATCATCAACGCTTATATACTTTTTTAGGTTCCATGCCCAGAATTCAAAAAGACCAATTATTTGATCTGATCAAATCACTTTCTAAGTCGGAGAAGAGGCAGTTTCGTCTTTTTGCCGGTCGTCTGGTAGTCAACGATCAGGCCAAATTCATGGTGCTTTTTGATCTTATGGACAAACAGCTGCACTATGATGAGGCGGCCATTTTAGGTCACAAGGCCATCTCAAAAAAACAACTGTCTAATTTAAAGGCTCATCTCTACAAACAAATGCTGATCAGTCTGCGACTCAACCCCGTGCACCAAAACGTACGCTTGCAGATCAGGGAGCAATTGGATTTTGCCACGATCCTTTACCATAAAGGTCTTTACGGCCAAAGTCTAAAATTGTTGGATCGGGTCAAGCTATTGGCGCTGGAACACGAAGAGAAAAACATGGCCTTCGAGATCATTGAATTGGAGAAAGTCATAGAAAGCCAATACATCACCCGCAGTATCGGAAATCGTTCTGAGGTTTTGGTGAGTGAATCGGCAGGTTTGAGTGCCCAAAATGCTCTGGCCAGTGCGCTGTCCAACTTGTCGCTGCAGCTCTATGGTCTATTTCTCAAAAAGGGATATGTCAAGACGGATCAGGAGTTTCGGGAAGTCTCCGAATTTTATCAGCAGCACTTGCCCCAAGTCCATCTTCAGGACATGGGTTTTAGAGAAAAGTTATGGTATTATAATGCGGCACTTTGGTACCATTTCATTATTCAGGATTTTAAATCCTGCTATCGCTATGCCCTAAAATGGGCTAACTTGTTTTACGATCACCCCAAAATGATCAACTTGAATCCGATTTTTTACTTGCGTGGGGCGCAATATTTACTCGAGGCTCTGTTTTATGTTGGTGACGTTGGCCGTTTCGAAAACGCCCTCGAAGCTATGGAACAAACCATGGCACAGCCCGAATTTCCCCAACGCGAAAATGTACAGAGTTTGGCCTTTTTATATGGCTTTACACATAAGATGAATCAGCATTTTATGACGGGGACCTTCCACGAAGGCTTGGGTCTTGTCACCCCAGTTCTGGAGGGGATCAAGCGTTATGAAAACACCTTAGACGAGCACCATATCATGGTGTTTTATTACAAAATCGCTTGTCTTTATTTTGGTTGTGGGGCCTACAAAGACTGTATTTTTTACCTCAATAAAATCATCGCCAATAAATCACTCGAAATGCGCGAGGATTTATCCTGTTTTTCGCGAATTTTGAATTTAGTGGCACATTACGAAGCGGGCCAGGACTATCAGATGGATCGACTGATCAAGAGCACCTACAAATTTTTAATTAAGATGGAAGATCTACATCAGGTCCAAAAGGAAATGATTGCCTTTATCCGTAATTTGGGGGCCATTTATCCTCAAGACATCAAAAAAGCATTTCACCAATTATACGCAACCCTTAAGGTTTATGAGCATGACCCCTACGAGCGCAGGAGCTTCCTTTACCTTGATATTTTATCATGGTTAAAGAGCAATATCGAGGGGCGGAGTATTCCTGAAATCATTCAAGAGCGTTTGGCACAAGCCAATCCCTAAAAAAGCAACACTATGAAAGTCACACTGAACCGATTGAACGACGATTACCATTTTATAGGCCAGGGTCCCAATGGAATTCCTGTCTCTATTGATAATAAAGGGGAGGCCACAGTTAAAGGGGCTAGCCCCATGGAATTACTTTTGATGGCCATCGGGGGGTGTAATGCGATCGACATTATTTATGTATTGAAAAAGCAACGGCAAATCGTGACCAGCTATCGTGTAGCGGTAGAAGGCACGCGCGGTGATTTCAGAAAGGCGCATCCTTTTAAGTCAGCCCATGTCTCGATTTATTTAGAAGGCCCAATTGCTCATGCAAAAGCCTTACGCGCGGCCTCATTGAGTTTCGAACAGTATTGTTCGGTGTCAATGACTTTAGCGGGTGCTGTGACCATCACTTACGATGTTTATGTCAATGGGGCTCATGTGACGCCCGATTCGATCGCCGCTGAGCAACCACAATAAACGGATCTCAATGGCCAACAAATCACATATGACCGATTACCCATCGCATTTGCCAGACAAAGCCCAATTGATTGAAGCCCAAGAGCAATTGGCGACTTGGGTGCACCAAACTCCTGTGCTCACTTCGTCGTACATCAACGAGTTGGTCGGTGCGCAGGTGTTTTTTAAGTGTGAGCAATTACAGCGCATGGGGGCCTTCAAAATGCGCGGTGCGACCAAAGCACTGCTGGATCTCTCACCAGAGCAACGTGCCCAGGGTGTGGTGACCCATTCGTCGGGAAATTTTGGACAGGCCGTGGCACTGGCCTCCAAAATGATGGGGGTTACTGCCTATGTTGTCATGCCAGATCAAACGCCACAAGTCAAGAAGGCTGCTGTAAGGGGTTATGGCGCCCAGGTTACAGAATGTGTCTCCACAATTGAAGCCCGTGTCGCTATGACGGCGCAAATTGTCTCAGAAAAAGGAGCGACACCACTTCATCCCTCTAATGATTTGTCTGTGATTTTGGGTAATGCAACTGCTGCTATGGAATTTTTGAACCAGGTCAGTGGCTTGGATCAAATTGTAGTGCCAGTTGGGGGTGGAGGTTTGCTTGCTGGAACGGCCTTGGCCTGTCATTATTTTGGTCAAGAGTGTCTCTGCATCGGGGCAGAACCAGAGCAGGTTAATGACGCTTTTCGTTCCTTACAAACAGGGGTGATACAACACAATACACAAACCAATACTATCGCAGATGGCCTGAAAACACAATTGGGCGATGTGAATTTCCCCATCATTGAGTCTTTGGTTAGTGCGATCCATTGTGTAGACGAACAAGAGATTGTCGGAGCGATGCGTCTGCTTTATGAGCGCATGAAATTGGTCGTCGAACCGTCAAGTGCTGTAGCTCTTGCTGCGGTGCTCAAAAATCATAACCTGCTCAAGGGTAAAAATATAGGCATTATCTTGTCAGGGGGCAATGTGGATCTATCAGCCTTGCCTTTTTAATACTTATTTCCCAGAACAATTATTGATCCAAAGGGTGCTATTGAGCAGCAGTGAATATTATGGTATATTTGGTGGCTCGAAAAATCTATGAAAAAGTTTATTTCCCTTATTTGTCTCTTGTTCCTGAGTCAGGCCGTCTTTTGTCAAAAAAGAGAGCTGAAGCCTGTGGCATTTGAATTGGATTACTTTTACGGGAGTATATTGGAGCACAATTCGGATATCGCTCACCTGATTACTGGCCACCCCTCAGGGTTTAACCTGGCATTTAACCACAAGACCTACGGCCATAACGAATGGGAAAGCCGTTACAACTATCCCGACTGGGGATTTACCTTCAATTATCAGGATTTAGGGAATGAATATTTGGGCAAAAACTATGGTCTTTACGGGCATTTTAATTGGTATTTTTGGAATCGTGTGCTGCGCTTAGGTATTGGTCAAGGCGTCGCTCTGGCAGGAAATCCTTATGACCCCGATAATAATTATCAAAACACAGCTTACGGAAGTCGCTTGTTGAGCACGACCTTCTTGAAATTCAACATCATCAAAGAAAACGTTTACCGAGGGATCGGTTTTCGTTTGGGCACGGGTATCATCCACTATTCCAATGCCAATTTTAAGGCCCCAAACAGCAGCACCAATACCTTGTACTTCTCGGCAGGCGTTTCTTATCAGACTCAGGAGGGTATTATTGCCCCAAGGTATACCTATGGAGACTTCCCAAGCGAATTTTACCAGGAGCCTATTAAGGTCAATGCTGTTTTTCGAACGGGCTTGAATGAGGCTGATGTCATTGGCTTAGGCCAACACCCTTTTTATGTATTTTCGTTTTTTGCAGACAAACGTATTAACTACAAAAGCACCGTCCAGCTGGGTGTGGACTTTTTTTTCTCCGACTTCTTGATTCATTTGATCCGCTATCGTGAATCGGCTTTTCCAGGAGATGGCATAGAGCCTGGATTAGATTATCGAAGAATAGGTGTATTTTTAGGGCATGAATTTAGGTTCAGAAGTAACGCTTTTGTTTCACAATTGGGCCGCTATTTTTACTGGCCTTATGAGTTCGAAAACAGAATATATAACCGTTTAGGGCTCAAGCGGTATTTTTTTAATGACCGGTTTTTTGCCGCGGTCACCCTAAAGGCCCACTGGGCCAAGGCAGAGGCCGTTGAATTTGGAATAGGTATTCGCATATGAGCAATTGGAGAAAAATAAGAATTTTATGGGGGCTAGTGGCCCTTATGTTTCTTGGCTGTGACAGTCAGAATGCTTGGGATTGTGTTCAGTCTGCGGGACCGATTGTCCAGAAAGAATTCTCTGTGGAACAATTCAAGAAAATCATCATTTGGAACCGCGTGCAGCTCATTGTTTCGTCGGGAACCCAGAGAAGTGTGATCGTGGAAACAGGCGAAAACCTCATGAACGAAATTTTGGTGCGCGTCGAAGACAGCATTCTAAAAGTCAGTGACCGCAACAGCTGTAATTTCACACGCGAATATGGCATCACTAAAGTTTACGTCACTGCGCCAGTCGACTCTTTAGAAATACGATCGAGCTCCGGATTGCCGGTTTTAGGACAAGGCCCAATAACCTTCAAAAAACTTACTTTAATTTCGGAAGACCGGGAACAAGATGGTGAATTTCATGTCGATGGTGACTTTATTTTTGATGAGTTGGACGTCACACAGTTGATTATTTTTGCCAATGGAACGTCCAAGTTTTTTATTAAAGGCCGTGCCAATAGCGCCAATATTGGTCTATATGATGGCGATGCAAGAGTTGAAGCCCCAGAATTAGAAGTCAGGAATCTTTATTTGTTCCATCGCAGCACCAACAAAATGATCGTAGCACCGACCAATAGAATTCAAGGCAATATTGTGGGTATTGGTGATGTTATTTGCTTGACCCGACCCCCTTTAGAGTTTGTTGAGGAGACTTTTACCGGGCAGTTGATTTATCAGTAAACGGCTCTATTGGTTTAGCAATTGATCACGCATTGTGGCCCTTTTCTCAGGACTTTTTAAAAATTATTTTCCCGCGCTAAGCTCTGGTATTTTCAAGGGCATGGCCCACGGCTAAAAAAGTGAAGAAACATTTTAATAATCTATTGATAACCGTTACTTTAGCTTAATAAATCGAACGATGATGCGTTATTTTACTTATAAGTTTCACTTTTTTTTCTTTACGAAAAACCCCTGGGCTTGTGTTTAATGACCAAAACATAATGATAATGGCCCGGAATTGATTCCGGGTTTTTTTATGAACCTAAATGACGCAAACGCGAATGAATATTGCTATTCCTGGTATCGAAAGTTGCTTTCACGATTTGGCCGTGCGCGCGCTTTTTCCAGACGTTAAAGTATCCCTAATCCCTTGTAGCTCATTTGATGGAGTGACTCAGGCAGTGGCCGATCAAAAGGCTGATTTTGGTGTTTTGGCCATTGAAAACTCGATAGCGGGCTCGATTCTGACCAACTACAATCTCATCGAAGGCGGTGCATTTGAGATTTATGATGAGGTTTTTCTCAATATCCAGATGTATCTGATGGCTTTGCCATCGGCAAGTATTTCGGATATAACACAGGTGCATTCACATCCCGTAGCGCTACTTCAATGTCGTAATTACCTTAGGGAATTTCAGGGACCATTAACCGTTATCGAAGGTCGCGATACGGCTACTGAAGCCAAGCGTATCGTTACTGAGAATCTTCAAGGCGTAGCTGCCATTGCAGGTGAAGAAGTGGCCCATCGGTATGGCTTGAAAATTTTGGACCGACACATTCAAGACATTAAGAACAATCAAACCAGGTTTGTGTTGATCGGGCCTTCGGGTATAATCACACACAAAAACCTCAATAAAGCCAGCATTAAATTTCAATTAGGACATGAGATAGGGTCTTTAAGTAAGGCACTCACAATCCTTAGTGATCATGGGATCAATCTAACAAAGATACAGTCACTTCCTGTTTTGGGGACTTACTGGCGCTATGCTTTTTTTGTCGACGTGACCTTCGATGACCTACAGGATTTTGAAAAAGCCATGACCGTTTTGACGCCATACCTTAAAAATTATAAGCGATTAGGCGTCTATGCGACCAATCGTGAAAACGCACCAAGCAGACTATTAATATGACAGACACAAACACACAAGCACGCAGTTGGCTCGATGCCATGGGACTTCATCATCCCTTGGTCATCGCCGGACCATGCAGTGCTGAGACAGAAGAGCAACTGCTCACAATTGCTCATGCACTCAAACAGACCAAGACCACTGTATTACGCGCGGGCTTATGGAAGCCAAGAACACGCCCGGGCAATTTTGAAGGGGTTGGGGCACTTGGCTTGCCATGGTTGCAAAGAGCTAAGGCAGAAACAGGTCTGTTGACCACCACCGAGGTAGCGCATCCGCATCATGTCGAACTGGCATTGGCCCATGATGTTGATATTTTGTGGATCGGTGCGCGCACGACAGTTTCTCCTTTTATTGTTCAAGATATTGCTGATGCCTTAAAAGGTACGGGCAAAACGGTATTGATCAAGAATCCCGTTAATCCTGATTTGGCCCTTTGGATGGGGGCTATCGAACGTTTTGAAAAATCCGGAATTACCCAGCTTGGCGCCATACATCGTGGCTTTTCGTCTTACGAAAAAAACAAATACCGCAACACCCCAGAATGGCAAATTGCCATTGATTTTCAATCGCGTTGTGATGTACCCCTTATTCTTGATCCGTCTCATATGGGAGGCAGGAGAGACCTGATTTTTGACTTGTCACAAACCGCTCTTGACCTTAATTATGATGGATTAATGATTGAGTCTCATCATACGCCAGATTTGGCCTGGAGTGACGCGGCGCAGCAAATCACGCCCGAAGAACTTCACCAGATCATCACAGCCCTGCAGGTCAGGAAGCCTCAAGGGGAAGCCCTAGAATATCAAAATCAGCTCAAGGCTTTAAGAACCCAAATCGATATTTCTGACCACCAAATCATAGAGACTTTAGGGCGCCGGATGAAGGTTGCGGGGCAAATCGGTCAATTAAAGAAAGATAATAATGTCGCCATATTGCAATCAGATCGATGGTATGCGATCTTGGAGAAAATGATCAACGAAGGGACTCATCTGGGCTTAAGCGAAGAATTTGTGCAAAAATTATTCAAAGCGATTCATCAAGAGTCCATCAATCAACAAAAAGTCGATTGATTCTGACCTCTAAATACATCTTTTGTGTGGTCACGAGCCAATTCGTGCATATGTGTGAGGCCCCAGGTTGGGTATTTGGCCATTGATGGCGCAAATATGGTTTTTAGTTCCATTGTTTGCCCGAAATTTCGGATTTTTGTTGGGGCATGAAAGGAACTGTTTATAAATCTACTGGGAGTTGGTATACCGTCAAAGCGGAAACCGGACATTTTTATGCTTGTCGGATCAAGGGTAAATTTCGACTCGAAGGCATCAAGAGTACCAATCCCATCGCGGTTGGCGATCATATATCCTTTGACATCGACCAACAAGCTGATGGCCCCCAAGGGGTCATTAACGCGATAGACCCACGAGATAATTACATCATTCGTAAGTCGGTTAACCTATCCAAACAAACCCATATTATAGCGGCCAATATTGATATCGCTTTTTTACTGGTGACCCCCAATAATCCCGTTACTACGACAGCCTTTATTGATCGGTTTTTGGTTTCGGCAGAAGCTTACCACATCAAGAGTGTCTTGCTCTTCAATAAGACCGATGATTATGATCCAGAGTCCTTAGACGAGGTCAAATATCTTGCGGCGCTCTATCGCTCAATTGGTTACCAATGTATTGGGATATCGGCCAAAACGGGCAAAAACATTGATCAGGTGAAAGCGCTCATGACGGGTAAGGTGTCTATGTTTTCGGGTCATAGCGGCGTGGGAAAATCGACATTGGTCAACACTTTAGCGCCTAATTTGTCGTTAAAAACCTCAAAGATTTCCCTTCAGCATGCCCAGGGCCAGCACACGACCACCTTTGCCGAAATGTTCGATATGCCTTTTGGAGCGCAAATAATTGACACCCCTGGGATCAAAGGATTTGGATTAGTGGCCATTGATGATCAAGAGTTGTCGGCTTATTTTCCGGAGTTCTTCGCCCTAAAAGACCAGTGTAAATTTAATAATTGTCTTCACGTTAAGGAGCCCCATTGCGCCATAAAGGAGGCTTTGGAAGACGATAAATTGGCCTGGTCACGATACAAAAGTTATTTACAGATTTTAGAGGGCGGTGACGAGGGTTACCGCAAAGACCAGCACCAAGAATCATGAAAGCCGTCATCCAGAGAGTCGTCAGGGCATCGGTAGTAGTCGAAGCGCAAACAATAGCTCATATTGGCCAAGGGCTTTTAGTGTTGCTTGGGATCGCTCACGACGATACCACTGAGGATGTTCGGTGGTTGAGTAAAAAAATCAGTCAGATGCGTATTTTTTCAGATGCGCAAGGTCAGATGAATGCATCGGTCAAATCCATCAATGGAGGGCTATTGGTGGTCAGTCAATTTACCTTAATGGCCAGCACTAAAAAAGGCAATCGTCCCTCTTTTATTCAGGCGGCGGGTCCCGAGATGGCCACGCCGCTTTATGAGCAATTTGTACAGCAACTGACTCAAGACGCCGAGCGTCCGGTGGCCACAGGAATATTTGGCGCAGATATGGCCTTAGAATTAATCAATGATGGCCCTGTGACCATTGTTTTGGATAGTAAAGACAAAGTTTAGATTATGGATATCAAGAACGCACAAAAAGAAGTCGACCATTGGATACAAAGCCATGGAGTCCGGTATTTTAATGAATTAACCAATATGGCCCAGCTCACCGAAGAAGTTGGCGAGGTGGCGCGTATTATAGCACGGCGCTATGGGGAACAGAGTGAGAAGCCCAGCGACGCCGACAAAGACCTTGGTGAAGAATTGGCCGATGTGCTTTTTGTTGTTTTGTGCTTGGCGAACCAGACGGGAATCAATTTGCAAGAGGCCTTTGATAAAAAATTAGACCTCAAAACAAAGCGCGATCATGATCGGCATCACCAAAATAAAAAATTGACCTAAGGTGTTTCAAAAAATCACACGATACAAGGGTTTTTGGCGATCTGTAGTGGTCTTGGGTCTGTCTTTTGGCAGCCTATTTTTGTTGATCCAATGGCTGCGATTTGATTTTTCATTCACGTTTGTTCAAGAGCCCTTGCGCTTTGTAGTGGGTTGGCTATTTGGGTCTTTTGGGTATGGATTTTTTGTGAGTTACGGTAAGTTTTACCGAATGGTCCAACACAAAAAAAACGTGTAATGGAAATTAGTCTGGACAAAGTTTTGGTCCCTATTGACACACCGGAATTGATGATTTGTGGATCAAAAAGTGAAACCAATCGTTTATTGATATTACAGGCCATGTTTCCGGGTATCGTTCTAAAAAACATCTCGCGTTGCGATGATTCTGCAGTGATGGCAACTGCTTTGACCCAAAGATCGGGTGTTATCGATATTGGTCATGCCGGCACAGCCATGCGGTTTTTAACCGCGTATTTTGCCAGTCAGGAAGGTGTTGAAGTTGTCTTGACAGGCAGTGAACGCATGCAACAGCGCCCAATTGCCATATTGGTTGAGGCGTTAAGGTCATTGGGCGCCGACATTGACTACACCAATCAAGAAGGGTATCCACCATTAGCGATTAAGGGATGTAAAATCAACAAGAGCCATGTGCGTATTTCGGGCCGTGTCAGTAGTCAGTACCTCACGGCATTGATACTCATGGGTTCAAAATTACCTCAGGGTCTGACCCTAGACATCGCGGATGGGCTTACCAGCTTGCCTTATCTGAAAATGACCCAAACCCTGATCGAGGGGATTGGTGGAAAGGTTGATTTGACTCAGGAACGTATCGTGGTGCATCCCTTGACACCGGGTTCTATTAAAGAATTTACCATTGGATCTGATTGGAGCTCGGCTTCTTATTGGTATGGTTTTATCGCCTTATCGCAGGACAGTAAAATACGCATGTCCTATTATCAAGGCGAAAGCATTCAGGGAGATGCCGCCGTGGCTAAAATTTATGAGGCACTAGGGGTGTCTACCCATTATCATGAAGATCAAAGATGCATTGAACTGCACAAAGTGAGTCCAGCGGACACAACATTTGTGGCATTAGATTTATCCGACACCCCCGACTTGGCACAAACCATTGCCGTCACCTGTGCAGGGCTGGGGATGGCTTGTCATCTGCGGGGTCTGCATACGCTCAAGATCAAAGAGACAGACCGCTTAGCGGCCCTGAAGACAGAATTGGAAAAGTTAGGGGCAGTAGTGGCCATCACTGATGACGCTCTGATTCTTGAGCCGGGAACCCAGCTTAGGGAAGATCAGTGTATTGACACGTATCATGATCATCGCATGGCAATGGCCTTTGCGCCTCTGGTCCAAAAGATCTCCTTAGGCATCAATGAGGCCCAGGTCGTGACCAAGTCTTATCCCGATTTTTGGGATGATCTAGCCAAGGCTGGAGGCCAAATAACTTTCCATAATTAATATCCCTTTTTACTTGACATCGCCCTTGTTGCGGTTGTATATTTGCAGCCTTTGTAATTAATACGACCACTATGGGAATGAAACTCTCCAACTTCGGTTTTAATCTACCTGAAGAACTTCTCGCAGAATACCCTGCACCGAATCGTGACGAAGCCCGTTTGATGGTTTTGGACCGTAAAACTCAGACCATCGAGCATAAGATGTTTAAGGATCTTATCGATTATTTTAAAGAAGATGATGTGATGGTCTTGAATAATACTAAGGTGTTTCCTGCACGACTTTATGGAAATAAAGAAAAGACTGGAGCGCGCATCGAAGTTTTTTTATTACGTGAATTGAATTCAGAGACCCGTTTGTGGGATGTTTTGGTGGATCCAGCACGAAAAATCCGTATTGGAAATAAACTTTATTTTGGTGAAGACGATTCGCTGGTTGCAGAAGTGATTGATAATACGACCTCTAGAGGACGAACGCTGCGCTTTTTGTTCGACGGGTCTTACGAAGAATTTCGCAATAAACTCACTGAGCTGGGAGAAACGCCTCTACCAAAATACATCAAGCGTTCTGTGGAACCTGAGGATGCGGAGCGTTACCAGACGATTTTTGCCAAAAACGAAGGAGCTGTAGCTGCGCCAACGGCCGGGTTACATTTTTCAAAGCATCTGATGAAGCGCCTCGAGATCAAAGGGGTTACTTTTGCCGAGGTGACCTTGCACGTGGGCTTAGGAACTTTTAGCCCAGTTGAGGTGGAAGATTTATCTAAGCACAAGATGGATAGTGAAGAAATTGCGATTATGCCTGATGCTGTAAAGACCATTAATACAGGTATCGCTGAAAAACGCCGTATTTGCGCTGTGGGGACAACCGTGATGCGTGTGTTAGAAAGTTCTGTATCCTCGAGTGGGACCCTAAATCCTTATGAAGGGTGGACCAATAAGTTTATTTTTCCGCCTCATGATTTTAGTATTGCCAATTGTATGGTAACTAATTTCCACACACCAAAATCTACCTTGATGATGATGGTTTCGGCCTTCGCAGGTCATGACTTTGTTAAAAAAGCTTACGCTGAGGCCATTAAAGAGAATTATCGCTTCTACTCTTATGGAGATGCGATGTTGATCATCTAGTGTGTCAATAAACGATCATATATAACCCATGTCGAGAGACATGGGTTTTTTTGTTGTTGGAGCGGAAATATTGCTTAACTTGTTTTGTTATTTATATTTTTCATGCACAATAAAAGCCATTTTTGTATCACCCTTGCGGTTCTCTTCTGTATCGGCTTTAGCGCTGGGGCACAAGAACAGGATAGGATTCCAGTAAGCTGGGCCTATAACCTTGAGGCGCCGCAATCTGTTGATTTATCGTTATTGGATTTAAGTCAAGTGGTCATGGAAGATCAAATTAATGATGCGGACAAAAATACCCCTTGGCGTTATGGCATCGAGCGTCCTTTAGTGTTGCACAGTTTCGATCATGGCACTTGGTCCAATTTGCCCGATGGTCAAAGCATCTGGCGTATGGCCATCACTTCTCCGGGGGCCTTAAATATCAGTATTAATTTCTCCGAATTTTACTTGCCTGAGGGGGGGCAACTTCAGATTTATAATAATAGCCGATCCGATTGGTCAAAAGTATACACCCATCACGGGGGCACAGCCCAGAAAACGGGTACGTGGTTTGTGCAAGGGGATGAGGTCATCTTAGAATACGTTCAGGCACCAAACGCCTATGAATTGCCGCGGATTGCCACGCAAAGTATCATTCACGGATACCGTATGGGGGCACTACACCAATTATTGGATTCAGAGCAACAATCGCGTGCTCCAGAAGATTCGGGTGATTGCAACTATGATGTCAACTGCCCAGTAGGCGGAGATTTTGATGGGTACAAAGAAAAACTCAAAAAGGCCGTTGCCTTACTCAATTTAGGCAATGGGTATTTATGTTCTTCGGTATTGCTCAACAATACCAAACAAGATAAAACACCTTATGTTTTGACGGCCAATCACTGTCTTCAAAATTCAGATCCTGATTTATGGTCTTTGCGTTTTAATTGGATTAGTCCAAATCCTGTATGCGGTGAAGCAGAGCCAAGCGCAGATATCAATACAAACTTTACGATGAATGGCGCTGAGCTCCGTGGATTTCATGAGCGTTCTGATTTTGCCTTGGTGGAATTGCGCGAGGCGATCCCTGATTCTTGGGATGTCGTTTTTGCCGGCTGGGATCGCAGCGATGAGCTGCCAGAATTTCAGGCAGGCATTCATCATCCCAGAGGTGATTTAATGAAAATAAGTATGGATTTGGATCCTGCAGCTCATGAATTTGCTAATGGCACGGATGTTTGGCTCATTAAAGGGCAAGCAGTAGGCAATGGCAATGGTTGGGACTTAGGGACTACCGAAGGCGGTTCCTCGGGATCACCTCTGTTTAATCAAAATGGTTTGGTTATTGGCCAATTATATGGCGGCATGTCGGCATGCGACGGAACACAGACCAATGGAGGCTATGATTTATATGGTCGTTTCGCTTCGGCATGGGATTATGGCGCAACTCAAGATATGCGCTTATCCAATTGGCTTGATCCAGAGCAAACCGGTTATACCCAAATCGGCACCCTAGAAAATTCGTTAAACATTGGTGACTTTGAATTAGACGGACAAATCGCAATGTATCCAAACCCGGCTCAAGACTATGTTACTATTCGCAACACGCAGTATCCCAGCCTTAGGGGTGTCTTATATAACATCGTCGGTCAGAAACTCCTCGAGCTTAATTTATCAGCCACCGAAAATCATGTGATGCTTGATCAATATGCCAATGGTATTTACCTACTTCATTTGGTTGACCAAACCACAGGAAACACCATGGCCAAGAAACTTCACATCCAGCGGTAATTCCCAAGGATCTCTCTATTTAATTTTGTGCCGCAGTGCGGCTAAAGTTGTACTTTTGCGCCTATGTCTGCAGATAAAATTGATATTCGGGCCTTAAGCAAAGATGCGTTACGCGACTTTTTCACCAAAAGTGGTGACAAAGCGTTTCGTGGTAATCAGGTTTATGAATGGTTGTGGCGTAAGGGAGCTCATGATTTTGATGTGATGACAAACTTGCCTCTCGAGACACGTGAGTTGTTGCAAAATAACTTCAGCATCAATCACATTGCGGTGGATGTCATGCAAAAAAGTAATGACGGCACCATAAAAAACGCCGTACGCCTCCATGATGGCCTCGTGGTAGAATCTGTGTTGATACCAACTAAATCAAGAAGTACCGCCTGTGTGTCTTCACAAGTCGGCTGTAGTTTGGATTGTAGCTTTTGTGCTACGGCACAACTCAAGCGCATGCGTAACCTCAACCCTGATGAGATTGTCGATCAGGTGCGCGCTATTGATCAAGAAAGCTTGATGTATTTTGATCGGCCATTATCCAATATTGTCTTTATGGGCATGGGTGAGCCCCTTATGAATTACAAAAATGTCTTACTGGCAATCGAAAAGATAACGAGTCCCGAAGGTTTGGGTATGTCTCCAAAGAGGATTACCGTGTCTACTTCTGGTGTGCCAAAAATGATCAAAAAGCTAGCAGATGATGCGGTCAAATTTCATTTGGCAGTCTCTTTGCATTCTGCGATTCAAGAGACGCGAGAATCAATAATGCCTTTTGCTAAATCTTTTATTTTGGATGATTTGGCCGAGGCATTGGTTTATTGGTACGAAAAGACCAACCGTCGTATAACCTACGAGTACATTGTTTGGAAGGGCATTAATGATGGTCCGCACGATATCAATGCACTGGTAAAATTTTGCGGCCATGTGCCGTGTAAAGTCAATTTGATCGAATATAACCCGATCGATGAGCAGGGAAGATTTTGTCAGGCCGACGCGTCTCAAATTCAATATTATGTAGAGGCCTTAGAGCGCAGACACATACCCGTTACCGTAAGACGCAGTCGTGGTAAGGATATTGATGCCGCCTGTGGGCAATTAGCCAACAAGCATTAAAGACTTGATGCATTGAACAAAAAAAGGCACCCATTGGGTGCCTTTTTTTTGTTCTTAATGATAAGAAGATTTGATTATCGCTTAACGATTTGGAATGACTTGGTTTGTCCTTCGATATTAACAGTCGCAATATATACGCCAGTTTCTAAAGAAGCCAAAGAAATACTCTCGTTAGTTCCACTCAATTGGCGGCTCATGATTTCTTGACCAAGTACATTGTGCAACACCACTTGCTCTAAGGCTGAAGCAGCTCTAAGAGAAAGGTTGTTGGCGCTGTCAACTAAGTATTTAAAACCGTCGAAAGCGGTGTCGTTAAGACCTA
>Ga0209652_1000352_pt1 | contig 39343 bp, 40 predicted proteins | sample SaaInl74LU_5_DNA_FD_184641 | JGI IMG/M metagenome (GOLD analysis project Ga0209652, IMG submission 184641) | Marine microbial communities from expanding oxygen minimum zones in the Saanich Inlet - ESP_74LU_5_DNA (SPAdes) (version 2) | ecosystem: Environmental > Aquatic > Marine > Intertidal zone...
AGTCACGGGAGCTCTCGATATCAGAATGCGTTAATTATACGTGGCGACGTCATGTGCCACAAAAAGTCCTTTGTACAATTTCTTCCGGTTGAGGGCTGGCGGCCCACGTAGTATCCCCTTCAGACCAAACTGCGGGGGCACTTAAGCGTTTATTGAGCGCTACCATGATGGAGTAATCGTGCGCTTCAGCCGCTTCAATTGCGCGTGCTATTTGATGATTTCTGGGTATGACCACTGGATTAGACGCCGCCATGCGCTTATTGGATGCCTCGGACGCCTTGTTTCTCCGCGTTTGCCACTTGGGTAACCACGTATTCAATGCGGCATTCGGGGTGAACAATTCGGGCATCGGTGTGTGATCAATCGTGCCCTGGGCGGTTTCCGTCAGCCAACGAAATGCGAGGGTGAAATCCAATGCATCTTCGCCGATGGCCTCAAAAAACTCGTCGACTAGCTGCTTGTCATCGGCTCGAAGGCCATCAAGGCCAAATTTTGCGGCCATAAATCCAGAGTACGCGTCGGTGTATTGCTGTGGGAAGGCATCTACGATGCTTTGGGCCACCGCCAGTGCTTGTTCTTCGTCATCACTGATAAGCGGCAGCAGACACTGGGCCAGCACGCTTAAATTCCAGTGCACAATACTGGGTTGATTGCCGTATGCGTAGCGACCCTGCGAGTCGATAGAGCTAAATACGCGCTTGGGATCGTGACCGTCCATAAAAGCACAGGGGCCGTAGTCGATGGTTTCGCCACACAAGAGCATATTGTCAGTATTTAAGACGCCATGGATGAAGCCTACGCTCTGCCAGTGTGCGGCCAGCGAGGCCAATCGCTTGCCCACCTCGGCAAGTAGTACAGATGCTTTGGATTTATGAACGCCTCTCTCCCAGGCCTCTGCATAGTGGCGCTCTACAACGTAATCTACCCATTCGGCGAGGCCTTCACCACCCTGGGTCATGGCAAAATATTGCGCGGTACCGATACGTAAGTGACTGCTGGCAACACGGGTCAGAATTGCCCCGGGTTCGACCCGCGTTCGATAAACCCGCTCTCCCGTAGCAACTGCCGCGAGTGCGCGCGTGGTGGGTACTCCCAGCGTATGCATGGCTTCGCTAATTACGAACTCTCGAACAACGGGACCCATCGGAGAGCGACCATCGCCTCCGCGGGAGAAGGGCGTAGCGCCCGCACCTTTTAACTGTATGTCGACTCTGCGGCCGGTGTCAGTGAGCCATTCGCCCAATAAAATTGCTCTGCCGTCGCCGAGCTGGGGGTTGTAACTCCCGAATTGGTGGCCTGCGTACACGGTAGCAATAGGTTCACTGCCTGCAAGTAATCGATTGCCAGCCAAGGCCTCGAGGGTCGCTTCCGATTGCCGCCATTCACGTGGCCAGTTAATGTCATTCGCTAATTCGTCGTTAAACAGCATCCAACCGGGATTCGCCGCCGTATCCGGCTGCACCGACGACGAATAATGATTGCCTAGGCGTGCGTAGCTGTTATCGAAATGTGCGCTCATGAACTGTATTACTCCGAGATATCGGTTCCATAGCCTAGCAAGCTTGAGCGCAAACTGGTTTCACAAAAGCTGTTTAACTAAAGTGGTTTCACCAAAGCGGTTTAACTCATGTGGTTTCACCAAAGCTGTTTAACTACTGGCGAGTCCAAGCATTACACCAGCCGTTACCGGCCACCTGTCTGCCAGCAAAAATACTGCAGATTCCGTTGCCATTGTCTGTGCTTGTGAATAGCGCGCACGTTTGGCATCGCTGCTTTCCCTGCGCGTCTTGTCCTTTTTTAGGCCACCGTGCCGTATCGACACGGCCGTGATCGGTGCTGTATCCCAATGCAATAGCCGTGGGGCTTTTGGGGTCCACTTTGTCTTGTTGCGCGAAAGCGCTGGTGGTCAGCGCAACAAGAGGGATAAGCCGAATAAATTGGCGGCGATCCATAGCTCAGTTACCGAACAGTTTCTTCAATGCTTTGCCCGCATCTCGGCCTAGCTTATCGGCCTCGCGCTGCAGCTTGGACTTTGCCTCGTACTGAAGCATTTGTTTGACGATGCTGTCCGTGTCAATGCGGCACCACTCACTGGGTTCGCCCATCAGATTTCCCGAGCACTGAACGGGCCACTTCACGGCCAGATAGCGCTCTTCAATTCGACAGGCGCGGTCGAGCTCTTCAAGCGCTTTGTTGACGCTGGCATTCACGGTCAGTTGAAACGTTAGGTCATTGAGCGAGGCCGCTCCGGTGCCTTGCATCGCAAGGCCGGGAGTGGCCACGTCGAAGGTTTTGAGCAAGGCCTGACCGTTATCGAATGCAATGCGTCCACCCAACGACGTGACTTTAGTGGTGGCCGGCATGTCTGCGGTCAGTGACTCTGCGTTGACTTGCGCGATAGCTCGACACATCTCGGCTTGTGCAGACACGGAGAGAATCTCGATATTGCTACCGGTAACGTTCACGTCTCCATCCAAGCCCAACTTAAGGTCTTCCCCCGTCGTGCCCTGAGTGTCAACATCCCAGGTCATATCCACTCGGCCGCGTGCCGTATTAGGGCTATCTAAACTGGTCATAAGGCTGTCGATATTAAAGCCGCTGAGCCCGCCTGCAAGGCTTACGTCGATAACCGGTTTCCGTGCGTCAATAACCATGGTGGTATCGAGCTGACCTTCGTGTAACACCCCGCGTAAGTATTTGAGGTCGCTGACGCCGTTCACAACCCGCATCAATAACTGCGCCCCTGTTATCTCTTGGCCATTACTTAGGAGCGAATTAGCCGTGACGGCTAAGCGCATATCCAAATCCCTTAAGGGACCTACAGGCACGGGTATTGGTGGGGGCTTGATGCCACTGTCTTGCGCCGTGTCGGTCTCTGCGGTGCTCGCGACGGGAGACATTTTGTCGAGATCAAGTCGATCTGAACTAAAGGTCAGATCAATCTGAGGGCTCTGTTGGCTTGCATACACCAAGTCGCCATCAATATCGCCGCCCGGAAGGTTAGCGACCAGATCCAATGTTGCTGTGAGCGGTGAGAGCATAACGGTACCGCTCAATGTCGTTCGAACACGTTCAGTCAGTGCGCCATCGACGTCTGTTTGCAGCCTATCAATCGAAATGCGGTCGAGATCTTTCGGCACTCGCACCATTCCTTTCATGGTCACTACAATCGGTTCGCCACCGTCGCGATTCGCCAGTGCTAGCTCGGCGCGCAAACCCATAGGGCTATTGGTTGTATTCAAGCCCTCAGCGACTATTTCCTTGAGGGTTAGTTGGGTTGCCACTGCGCCATCGACATCAAACAGCGTGACCTGAGTGTTGTTCAAGGCGACCTGGCCAACTTCGGTGTCCCCCATCAGTAATGACCAGGGTGAAATACTAATATCGATCGTCCCCACCTCAGCAAGAATGCGCCCGCTGTCTTCTCCTTGGGGAGGTAAGTCGACCGTAGTGTCTCCCAAAACGATGACAATCTGAGGGATCAGAGAAAGCTGCGTGTCACCTCGAACAGAGAGTTCACCGCCTGTCGCTTTGCGAACTTGCTCTTGCGCCAAGGCGATAATTTGCGATTCGTCGACAAAGCTTGGCAAGACCACTAGCGCCACTACAACGACAGCGACGATGACACCAATGACAATTAGTAAGAACGCCATGTCTATTCTCCTCTGCTATGACGAGAGCATAACAGACAGCTATGTTTGGGTTGCTACACTTTTGCGGGTTTTCGCGGCGAAAGGCGTCGCCCAAGTCCGACGTTCCACGTGTCGGTTAAGAATACGCTGCCGCTCGTGCGCGATGACAGGATCGTTTTTTAATGCCCACAGCCGATCGCGGGCACGTCGGTGAGCCTCTTCAAGGTCGACGATGGGGTCCGGGTAGTCAACGGGGTGGAGCATTTTTTCCATCGGCGAGCGCAACCATGGCTGGTGCACTAGCGGCGTGGGTAGTTCGGCGAGCTCGGGCAGCCAGCGGCGTATAAATCGGCCCTCGGGGTCATGTTCTAAGGATTGTTTGACTGGGTTGTAGATACGAATGGTATTGATCCCCGTAACGCCTGCTTGCATCTGCATCTGTGGATAGTGAATGCCCGGCTCAAAGTCTAAGAATAGCGAGCCTAGATGGGCGGCGCCTAAGCGCCAATCTAGCCAGAGGTAGTGAGTCAGAAAGCTCACTAGCATGGCGCGCGATCGGAAGTTGATATACCCAGTGGCCAGCAAGCAGCGCATGGATGCATCGATAAGGGGTAAGCCTGTTCGTCCCTCGCACCATGCCGAAAGTAACTCAGAGTCTTGATCTCTAGGGTGATGCAGATAGCCTCTGTTAATGTCTTCGAATTCCATACGGCATTCACTCTCAAATTTCTGAATGAAATGACAGTGCCAATGCAGTCGCGATTCGAATGCGTCGAGTGGCCGTTTCCAGCCCCCTTGCTGCCTGCGTTGCTCGAGGGCAAACATGACTTGCCGAATCGAGAGATTCCCCCACGCAATGTACGGTGACAGTCGCGAGCAATGGCCGCGACTCTCTTCCGGCTTGGAGATAAATCGCTGATAACCCCAGGCGCGCTGGTTTAAAAAGTCCTCGAGCGTACTTTGTGCCGCGGTGATTCCACCGGTTTGGAAGTTCTTGTGCGCTTGCTGCCATCGCTTAATCCGCTGGCAGCGATTTGACTCTAGGGTCGACGGCGCGTCGATACAGAGCTCTGCGAGCCGCGCTAAGTCGGTCGTTAGGATCGGCGATGACATTATTTGATGCCATCGGCGACTCCAGCCTCGTCGATTAGTTCGCCCGCGCTCAATACCGTTGGTGGGAAACTCTTGCCAGATAAATCGACATTGCTGCGCGATCCTCGTGACGTCACGGTCTCGCTCGAAGGTCACCCCGAGTCCCGTTTCCTCATAGCTTAATAATCGATTGAAAGGAAAAGTCTTGTGCAGGGTCGCGAGCAGTTCGGGTGCTGACCCTTCGAGAATCACCACCTCAGCACCAAAGCCGGCAAGCCTTTGATTGATATCGTTGAGTGACTGAGCAATAAAATGCCAGTGCCGACCCCGGTAGTGGGGGTTACTCAGCAGAAGGGGCTCTACAATGTAAACAAGCAGTACGGGTTCCCCTACCGACAAAGCCTCAGCCAGTGGCCCATGATCATCGAGCCGCAAGTCTCGTTTTAGCCAAACAACGGTGCCAGTCATTCGCGCGGACCCGTGACTAGAAACGGATTGTCTAACGGCTCGCCTGTGGTTGCATCGTAGATTTCAACCCGGCCTTTGCTCATGGCTGAAATTAACAGCCGGTAAGCATCTCGATCAAAAAAACGTGCGCCTTCACTCTGCAATAAGGGCTGTGAGGCATTGAGGTTCTCGACGCTCCCGAGATAAGACCAGTGATCCACAATGTGGTATTGGTTCGAAGGCTGGCCCTCCCAGGGTCGAATATTGGTTTCGCCGAGCGCGAGCGGACCCGTAAACGGCCATGCCGCAATTCGGTCGCTATCGAGCACTGATAATAGTCGTGCATTGTGTTCGCTCGCGCTTTCCTGCCCAGCACAGGCGCCATCACAGCGCTTTAGCTGAAATTGAAAGCAGGGGCCGGTACCCTTGTCGAACCCCAGCATCTGTGCACAAAGCCCGTGATCCCGCGCGTGACGCCGCAGGCTAGACTCAATATGCTTTTGGTTACTGTACAGGCCGTAACTATCGATCCGACGTTCCGATTCAGGCTTAAAGTCGGCGGCGGTGGGCTTGAGAAAACCGTCCTTTCCCTGCTGTAGCTGCACCGTCCATAGCTTGTGGAGTCGTCGTTGACGCCGGTTATACAGGGGGGTTTCAGCTTTAATCGCCGCATTCTCTACGAGTAATGCGCCAATCTCACCGGCTGTAGCGGTGCAGTCGATACGCAGAACTTGTTGCATCATGCGCTGGTGTCGACCGGGCTTTCGGCCTTCCTGAAAATGCGACTGTACGCGCGCACGGATATCGACACTTTTGCCGATGTAGAGCAAGCTATTATCTTCGCCAAAAAAGCGATAAACGCCACTAAAACGCGGCAGCTCAGCGCATGCTGCTCCCACGGTGGTAATTTCGACAGTTTCAAGCTCTGGCATCATAGGTACTATGATCGCGCGTTAAGCCGACTAAAAACTGACCCGTCCATCTTTTGTAGGAATCAACCCGTGTACTCACCACCGCTTTACATGCCGCATTGCCGACATCCCGATGTCATCAGCATGGGTATGCAGCCTATGGGATCGCATTGGTTGGAGCGCTCGGAGCATCAAGCTGCGCTAACAGCGCACAAGCAAGAGCGGCGCGCAACCTTGGGTGAGGCTGTTTACAAGGTATTGCCCGAGGGTCTCGATGCGGCCTGCGAGCTAGCACGTAAGGTCTCTGAGTGTGCCCTGCCAAAGCCATTGCCGTTGGAACAGTTTCCGCGGGAAGAGTGGCTGTGGCAGGCGTCAGTGGCAATTCATGAAGATCTAGTCGTTATGGCATCGATCGAAGGTGAGTACACGATGGTAGCGGCAAGCCTGTGCAGCCCAAGCCACTGGCGATTACCGGAAAAAATTGGCCGCCCGATGTCCCGTATTCACGACCCCATTCCTACCATTCACGACCGGCTGACGGCGAAGATCGATCGAGTGTTTGATTTTTTAACCGTCGATCGCCCCATTGAGCGCTTCAATTGGTCGATTCAAGAGGACGACGTGTTGTTCTGCTGGCCTCTGGATCACGAGCAACGCTTTGCGCCTGAGCATCCCTTGTTTTATCGCGTTGAACGCCAAACCCTGTCTCGGTTAGCCGAATCTGACGCACTGGCTTTTACGATCGCGGTGCATATCGATCCCCTAGAGAGTTTGCTGGCATCGCCAGGTGCAATGGAGGCGCTATTTGATGCGATAGAGGCCAATCCAGAGTCTGTTCGCCGATACAAAAACTTCGATGTACTTGCGCCTGCGCTCGAAAAGTATCGCAAGTACAGCCATCCATAGCCGCCTGTGCTAATTCTGTCGAGTTCTTCTGGCTGTTCTAGAAAACCGTCTCCACTGACCGCACGTAGCAGTAAAGAACAGTCATCAGAAAACCAGTAAAAGGCGGCCCATGAAAATCACTGAGAAAGAGCTTAAACGCCGAGCAGCTACCGTCGAGCGGATTGTGATCGAGTCTGTGGATCTTAGCTTGTATCTCGCGCGGGCAGTTATTGACGGACAAGAGTTAATGATTACCGACGCGAACGGCAAGTTCGTTAAAACCCATAACTTGCTCGCTATGAAGCGCCGATTAAAAGCGCTGGTGATGTGCGAATTTTTTCTGCGCCAGCAAAGCGCCTACGATGAGATGGTTGGCCATAGCTATGCTGCAAATGCCAATACCATGGAAATACCCATGGGGAGCCAACCTCTGCCGGAGTGGCTCAGCTAATTGGCGTGCCGGCGCGTCTCAAACGCCGGTTAAATCTTCTTCATCGATAGTGTGGCCCCAATCGCGCTTCGCCTGTAAATAGCGCAAGTTACAGTCGTCCACTCCCGAGACATGTTTGATTCTCTCAATATTGGTCAAGCCGTTATCGGTAAGATCCTGAAGTTTCTTGGGGTTATTGGTTAGCAGGCGGAGTGGGCGACCACGACCAAAAAATTTGAGCAGTGTTGCTGCGTCGCTGAAATCCCGCGAATCGTCCGGTAAACCCAGCGAGCGGTTGGCTTGATAGGTATCTTCGCCTGCATCTTGCAATAAGTAGGTCGCCGCTTTCGCCCATAACCCAATGCCGCGACCTTCGTGGCCCGCCATGTAGACGAGGTATCCGCCACCCGGCTCCTCGGCGATACGATCAATCGCCGCCTCGAGCTGCGGGCCGCACTCGCAGCGGCGCGATCCGAACACGTCGCCAGTCAGGCAGTTGGAATGAACGCGTATCATGGGAGATTCCGCGTTAGCGGCATCACCAATGACCAGCACACTGTTTACCGCCATGCTCGATGCCAGTTCGGAGAATAAGTGTTGACCTCCTTGCTCGCGCAGGGTGCTGGCCAAATTTTCCACCTCGCTCAACTCGGTGCTGCGTACCGCCGCATACCACTGAGCCTCGGGGCGAGACTCCCCTCGCATTATGGGTAAGGGTACGGGTCCGAGTAAGTTCAAACTACGCTGGCCCGAAGGCGCCTCGGCCTCAACACTCAATGGCTGCCCCTCGGCGTTGACTCTAACGAGCTTGCCTTGGTCAATCAGGGTTTTGCGCACTGCAGGGTTTAGATATGTGAACATGATAAATCTCGATTTGCGCCTTAAGCATTACACCAAAGGCTGTTGTTGGGTTATGCAATGTACGCCGCCACCCATCGCAAAGATGACTCGAGCGTCAATGCCACGTACCGCTCGATCCGGATACACTTCCACCAGGCGCTCCAGCGCAGGGTCGTCATTGGGATCATCAAACGTCGGGACAATAACCGCACCGTTTAACACGTAGTGATTCAAATAGCTGTAATCGACCCAATCATAGTTATCTCGAAGCACCTTCGGCGCAGCGATCGGCACAACGTTAAGACCGGCGTCCGCAAGCTGTGCTCTGAGTTCTCGACAGTTGATGTGGTCGGGATGTTGTTCTTGAGTTTGCTCATGAAACAAAACATCACCATTGGGAGTAAAGCAGGCCACTATATCCACATGGCCCCGAGTGCCGTTGTCCTCATAGTCCCGGTATAAACCGCGCTCAAGCCATATTGCACGCTCCGTACCGAGCAGCGCGTGTATCTCGCTTTCAACGTCCGCCTGACTCCAGTTGGGATTACGCCGAGGATCAAGCTGCACAGTCTGCGTTAACAGTACCTGATCTTGACCGCTCACATGTAGGCCGCCACCTTCATTGGTCAGGGTTGATGATCGTACCTCACAGTCGAGGTATTCGCAGATAAACCTAGCAATACCTGCATCTTGCTGCCATTCAAGCTGGGTGTTGTTGCCCCAGCCGTTGAAGCGCCAATCGATGCCCACTAATCGGTTGCTGTCAATGATAAACGTGGGGCCCGTATCGCGTAACCAGGCATCGTTGAGTGAATAATCAACGAGTTCAATCGCACTGCTGAGTCGCTTCTGGGCCGATTTCCTTTGAGTAGGGTGGCACAGCATGAACAGTCTTTCATGATCTGAAATTGCGTTGGCCACACTAGCCCACGCTTGCTGCGCCTCTTCGGTGGAGACCCCGCAGCCGTCATACGCTGCACTTGGGTAGCCCATCCAGGTGGCGGAGTGGGGTGACCATTCTGGCGGCATGTTGCTCACGTTGAGGCTACTCCTGGAATGCCACCATTGACGCCCTCGCCGGTAGCCGAGCGTGGGTTTTCGATAGCCTTGGTAAGTGCGCCATAGGTATCTGGCCGTCGAGTAGCGTAAAAAGGAAAGAGCGTTAGCCAGTCGGCGCGTTGATTCAGATCAAGCTCTGCGACCAGTACAGCGTCGTCGCTGCGCGGTGCCTGCGCCAAGATCCGCCCAAAGGGATCGACAATAAAGCTTGAGCCATAGAAATTGAGCAAGCCCTCGCTGCCATAACGATTGGGCACGACAATAAATAAGCCATTGGCGATGGCGTGGCCGACAATCACCTGCTGCCAGAGTGGCTGAGTATCAAAATTAGGGTGATCAGGTTCAGAGCCAATCGCTGTCGGATAGCACAGTAGCTCGGCGCCTTGTAGACCGTAGCAGCGTGCAACCTCGGGAAACCACTCGTCCCAGCAGGTGGGTAATCCCACGTTGATGTCGCAGCTATCGGTGCTGACGGTATGTACAGGGTAGGGGTTTTCAGCAGGCCCTTCGGCAAAGTAGCGGTCTTCAAAATAGCCGGCTGTCACAGGGATATGGAGTTTGTGGGTTTGGGCAACAATGTTTCCGTCGGGCGCCACCAGGATGGCAGTATTCAGGCCGCGCCCATCGGGAGCGCCGCTGTGCTGAAACAGCGACGCATGGATAAATACATCGTGATCGCGTGCAGCTTGCGCAGCGAATTTATGGGTTGCGCCGCCTACAAGCGCCTCTGCGGTACTGCTCGGGTTAACGCCAGGCAGGGTGTCGGCGGGATAGCGTGTAAGCGTTAGCTCCGGGAGGAAAACAATTTCAGCGCCTTGGCACGACGCGGCGGCAATACCTTCTCGCAGTATCTCTTCGTGCCGCTGTGGATCGCTGTGCCAACGAGTTTGAACCAAACCCACCGTTGTTGTTCGCGCTGGACGGTCGTCTTTGTCTGGGGGACAGAGACTGGGCTGCCTCCGTGCTTTGAGTATGTCCATAACATCACCACGAAATAGAAGCGCACAGATTACGGTCTGCTCACCAGCGGCACAACCTACTAACTGAGGTAGGGTTGTGCTACTTCAAATCACCGGTAAGCCGCTTGCGCAATTTGCGGCTCATGTACCAGACGCTGGCAAGTAATAGTGGCGCAGTTGCACCGAGGATAAGTTTGGGGTCAAAGGGCAAATACCCAGCGGCTTCTATACCTACGAGGACATAGCTGAGTATGCCCAATGCATAGTAACTAATGACGAACGTAGAAAAGCCTTCGACTGCTTGCTGGAGACGCACTTGGATCTGAGCATTTTGGCTCATAGTACGCATCATGGCGTTTGTCTGTCGTGTCTGAATCATGTCGACCATGGAGTTGAGAAGCGTCAATGCACGTGAAACGCGCTGGGCTAACTCTTCGATGCGGCGCTCAGCGGCCTCGCAGGTTCGCATGGCAGGCTGCAGCGTTCGCTGTAAAAACATCGAGTACCTTGGCTGAGTTAGTACTCGTTCTTCACGCAGCTCTTTCAGCCGCTGCTGAACAATTTGTGAGTATGCGCGAGCAGCTGCAAAGCGATAGCTACTCTCCGCAGCCAGATGTTCGATACGGGCCGCCATATGCGATAAATCAGTGAGTAGGCGCTCGTGATCACTGTCGTCGCTGGCACGCGTCAGCTGATTCATCAAGGGCTCTAATTCTTCCTCGAGTACTGTCAGTGCGGCCATAGTCTGGCGCGCCAATGGTAGGGCGCTCATAGCTTGCAGCCGATAGCTCTCGCTCTCGACGACCCGCTGTAAGTAACGACCTACCGCGGAGGGGGGTAAGCTGTGATCGACCATAACAATGCGTGCATAACCTTCAGCATCGAGTCGGAAGCTTGACCATAAGGCCGCGTTGCCATCGGCGATGGGGCCGCCAAAAATCTCGTTACTGCCGAGCGTGGCCTTAATTGTTTCTAAATCCATGTCGTCTTTAGATTGTTTGAAAACTTCAATATGGACGCCACAGATGATTTCATCGCCAAAGCATTGGATGAGATCGGCGGGAGTGAAATGAGCGGCATGCTCGCTAAAAAGCGGGTTGGCATTGCCGGGTATCAGGTGTGTTATCGAGTCGGCTTCAGTGTGGCCTTCCCACTTCACGAGGGTGGTGCCCATCTGAACCATATGGTGACGGCTCTCGACGCTCGGCGCTGCCTGCGCATATTGGCCGCACAGTTGCGCGAAGCGCGCTCTGGAATCACTGGCACTTATTGTCCGGCGAATAACTTGATGGGTACAGCGACAGGGAGTGGCCATATTGGCCACTGGGCGCGCATGCCACTCATTATTCAGTTGTACGCGATCTAACTGCGATTCCGGTTTTGTCATGCAATTAGCCTCCAATCACACGGTGTTCCTGAGATCGGATAGCTGACCAAAGGAACTTGCCTAGTCGGCCGCGGGGACGCTGCCAGGAGGAAATCCTTGCAGTGCCAGCCGCACACCTTTTTCAATTAAAGATTGGTCTTTAGTGAACCCAGAGTGTAGCAGAGACACTCGGGATTAGGGCAATGCTCATGGGCGCCACGGGAGAGCGGTGCAATCACGGAGGGCGGCTTGAATTGTCTCTACATGCGCCTTTGGTTCGCCGCGCAAGCTAAGCAGACGAGTATCGCGGCTCATTTGCCAGTCTCGATATTCAGGCGGTAAAACGTCGTTAAGCTGACGTTCAATGCCACGCAAAGGGGGCATGAGTGAAGATTCGCGTAACGCCAATTGCGCGAGCCATTGTTGTACCTGGCCTGCAAAAAACTTGCTCACGACTGTTTGAGTAATCAGCGCGGCATCGGTCGTCCGACCATTTGGGCACAGTGATTTGACTGTCTCCTTGTTACGAAGGATTGCGCTGGCCTGAAAAAGCGTCTTGCTTTGTACGGTACTGGCAAGGAGTAAAGCCCCGCCATCGCCGCTGCGGAGCACCGACAGATGCTGCTCCAGCTCCCCGTTATCAGCGCGGTAATCGCCGTTTAGCCAGCGCTTAATTTGCTGCTCAAGGTAGCTAAGCGTGTCGATAACCTCGCCACTGACTTCCGCAGGATAATGAGCAAGTTCCCGCGGTAGCTGCCAGAAAGCATGAAATTCTGGGCCGACCAACAGCGCATTATAGATACGTTTCGGAAGAAGCTTTGTTCGTTCCAGCGCTAGCATTTGCAGCTGTTCTGCGAGCTCGTTATTGCCACTAGCATGTAAGCGAACGACGCAGGCGGGGACAAGATCGATGAATTCGAGGTCTAGCAGCAGGCGCTGCGAGTGAGATGCGCTACGACCGAGGCTGCTGTTTCGCCTGCCGAGATTATGCTGTAGCTCGCAGCCTGACAGCGCAAGGAAGTCGAGAACTGAAATTGATTGGGCACTGATTGCCAGTGGTTGAAGGTGTGCTTCTGACAATCGCGGTGGACGTATGGGCGGAGGCGATTCACGGCTTGCATCGACGGCACGCTCTAATCGACTGAGGTAATCATCAAGTCGATAAGGGCCCTCGGAATGGGGGCTGCACGCGGTTAGGCAGGCGACGGTGATAACTGCAATTGCGCGGGCTAACCAGTAAAATAGGTGGACGCGAGCCCACCGCTGTCGTGTTGCCATACCGACTCAACTACTAAGCGCTTGTTCTGCTTGCTGTTTCCAGCGGCGTATATTCCCGAGTGAAGCGTCGGGTACCGTCTTTGCTGCCCAGCTTGCAAAGTTCAACATCACCAGCAGGTCAATATCTGCAAATGAGACATTAGCGCCCGCCATAAAGTCGCGCGTGCCCAGTTCGGTATTTATTTCCTCAAAGCTCTTCAGCAACCGCGTTTTGCCGCGTTCTGCTAGCTCGGGGATCTGTGCAACCGGATGGATGCCGGGCAACGCGCGGTCTTTAAAGGCTGGATGTGCATTGCGGAACGCGTCCGCTGTCGCCAGTGCAACGCTCATGAACAGTCGGTGATTCCAATTAAGAATCATGGCGCGCTCAATAGGTGTCTCACCTAAGAGTGGTTTCTCGGGGTACTCGCTTTCTAGAAAATGAACAATGGCAACAACCTCCGTGAGGCGAGTGCCATCGTCTAAAACCAAGGTGGGAACGGTTGCATTGGGGCATACCGTTAAAAATTCTTCGCTGTGTTGCTCCATTTTGGTCATATCGATCTGCTGCGTGTCGATCTCAATGCCCTTGTAGTCCAAAAACATCTTCAAGCGCGCAGGATTAGGTGCGGAATCATAGGTATAAAGCTTCATAATGGGCCCATTAGCAAAAAGTGTGAGAATAGCAGCAGACACGCTCGCTGGTGATAAAAGCCAGTGTCGTCAGTAAGCACACTAATTTAGTGTAAATGAGACACAACTGCGAGTTTTCCCCGAGCTCAGCAATCGCTATACTCCGCGCCACTTTCAAAGGAGATACCCCATGCGTTTTATTGCCATCATATTTGCCCTTATTCCACTTATGGCTTCTGCTATCGATCTTTCGAAAGAGCAGCGCGCCGCTATCGAAGAGCGTATTCAGCCTTACAGCCAAGTCTGTATTGCTGGGGATGACGCTTGTGCCGGTGGCGCAGCGACAGCTGTTGCAGGTGGCCCACGCTCCGGTGAGGACGTCTACAATGGTGCGTGCATGGCCTGCCATTCGACAGGTGCCGCGGGCGCGCCCAAAGTGGGCGACGTAGCCGCTTGGTCCAATCGTCTTGCGAAAGGCATGGACGCGCTTTACGACAGCGGCATAAACGGCGTTGCTGGCACCGGCATGATCGCCAAAGGTGGCTGCATGACCTGTTCTGATGAAGAGATCAATGCGGCGGTTGATTACATGGTAGACAATAGCCAGTAATCCACGCCTTGGCGGGCCTTAAGGTCCGCCAATATCACCGAGGAATACGGCGAGACTTTCGCGGCCACTCAACACCCTGGCCAGCATCTTGGCCAACACCCTGGCCATGTGCCGGGCTGGCATCAGTTTGCGACACGAGGTCTATAGCTGAGCGCTTCCATTAAGTGTGGCTCCTCAACGCGTTCGTGCTCCTCCATGTCTGCCAATGTGCGAGCGATCCGAAGCGATCGGTGTACGCTGCGTGCGGAAAGGTTCAGGCGGTCACTTGCTGATTCGAACCAGCGCTGCACGCTGCTGTCCATTGCGCAATGTCGGAGTAGCGCTTTCCCCTCCAGTTGCGCGTTCAGCACGTGTTGGCGTTTTAGTTGACGTGCCCTCGCGCCTGTTACCCGTAGTCGAATAGTCTTGGAGCTTTCCGCATCTTTATCGGCGTCGAACAGCTGCGCGCTAGATTGCCTTTCAAGCTGAATGTGTAGGTCGATCCGGTCCAGTAAGGGCCCAGATACTCTGGCTTGATACCGTGTGACTGCCTCGTTGCTACATCGGCAACGACGATCTAGAGAGCCGGCATAGCCACATGGGCATGGGTTCATTGCGGATACCAGCTGAAATTGTGCTGGATACGTGTTGGTTATTTTGGCGCGATTAATAGTAATGCGGCCCTGCTCTAAAGGTTGGCGTAACAAATCGAGTGTGCGGGCTGAGAATTCGGGCAGTTCATCCAAAAACAAGACGCCATGGGTCGCTAATGAGACCTCACCAGGCAGCGCGAGGCTTCCACCGCCGACCAATGCAGCGCCCGTCGTCGCATGGTGTGGAGCTCGAAAGGGGCGTCGACTATCGCTTTCTAGGCCTGCCATATCCCGGATCATCGCAAGTTCAAATGTTTCGGCAGCAGTCATCGCGGGCAGCAGTCCGGGCAGCGCTGACGCAAGTAGTGTTTTTCCTGCCCCAGGTGGGCCTGACATCAATAGATGATGTGCGCCGACGGCGCTAATCTCTAGCGCGCGTTTAGCGAGCGCTTGACCTGCGATATCGGCTATATCGGTCTCAACCTCTTGGGTTTGTTCTCGGTGTTGCTGAATCGGATGGGCGGGATTTTCCTGCTTTAAGCGGGCGCACAATGTCAGTAGGTCTGGAGCGCTGATGACCCGGCAATTGGGTACGTGTGCCATGGCACTTCGCTGGCATTCTGGTACGCCGCACGCGCGCCCGGCTTTGGTAGCGAGGCTCACCGCAGGCAAGATGCCTTTTGTCGCGCGCAAGCCGCCATCAAGACCCAGTTCGCCATAGAACTCACGGTTCTCGGTAGCGCGAGCATCAAGCTGTTGAGAGGCAACAAGTATGCCTAGCGCGATGGGTAGATCAAATCGGCCGCCGGCCTTGGGTAACTCCGCGGGCGCTAAATTGACGGTGATCCTATGGTCTGGCCAGTCATAGTGTGAGGTGAGTAGCGCGCTGCGGACACGCTCTCTCGCTTCGCGAACCGTACTCTCTGGCAGTCCAACAATGGTAAAGCAGGGTAAACCGTTGCTTAGGTGTACCTCGACGGTAACTTCGGGTGCAGACAGACCGGCGGTCGCTCGTGAGCAAATATGTGCGGTAGACATTCTTCTTCCTTGAAATCCGTCATGGTCATCCGTGACCACCGAATGCGGGGTTTTACTTGTCGCCCGTGTTGGACTCGATAATTTGACTCAATCGTTCTAATTCGGTTTCTAATTCGACCACCCGTTGGCGAGTGCGTGCGAGTACCGCACTTTGTGCATCGAACTCTTGGCGGCTCACGACATCGAGTTTGCTCAAAGCCGACTGCGCCAATGCACGAGCATTTCTGTCGAGCTGATCCCGCATTGGATGAGTTTCATTCAAAAGGCGATTAAAAAACTCGCCGGGGCCACCAGGTTTGGAGCCTTTCGCGCCGCCTGCGTTTGCGCTACTTGTTGATGTGTCGTTACTGTCATTGTCGTTACTGCTCATTGTGATTCCATAAACATCGTGGTGAGACCCCCAATGTAACCCAGTCGAGCACCTGCAAGCACATCCTAAAGCAGCAAATTCCTCCGCAAGGTACGGTTTTTCAGTGGCTGACAAATACAGCGCCCTTGAATGGGTAGCGCGCACCTTAATGGTGCGAAAACAGCGTGTTGAGCCGCGGTATCGATTGTTCTAATAGTCTATTTTTTACTTTAACGCATTGAAAAAATTGATTTTTTTTATTAATGGTACGGCAATCGCTAAGTCAGGTTGAGTCCGGTGTTTGCGTTTCCCCGCAAACGCGCATCGGTGAAGTTAACTCAGCAACGGGGCCAGTGAGCCACTCCCCGGAGGAAATAATGAAATTAATCACAGCAGTCATTAAACCATTCAAGCTCGACGATGTCCGTGAGGCACTGTCGCAGATCGGTATTCAGGGCATCACCGTGAGTGAGGTCAAGGGATTCGGTCGACAAAAAGGGCACACCGAATTGTATCGAGGTGCCGAATACGTCGTGGATTTTCTTCCCAAAATTAAGATCGAGGCGGCGGTGAAATCTGACCTAGTTGATCAAACTATCGAGGCGATCACCAACGCGGCGCACACCGGCAAGATTGGTGACGGCAAGATCTTTGTAACGTCCCTCGAGCAGACCATTCGCATCCGCACCGGCGAGACCGGCGACGCGGCTATTTAACCCTGATACAAGAGTAAGGATCAGTCATGGAAAACGAAATTTTTCAGTTGCAGTACGCGCTGGACACCTTTTACTTCCTCGTATGTGGCGCCTTAGTCATGTGGATGGCGGCAGGTTTTGCCATGTTGGAAGCGGGGCTTGTCCGTTCTAAAAATACCGTCGAAATTCTGACGAAGAACGTCACGTTGTTTGCCGTTGCTTGCACGATGTACATGATTTGCGGATACGCCGTCATGTATGGCGGAGATATTCTGCTGAGCAGCATCACAGGGGATGGCGTTACAGGCGCTGAGGAAGCCGCAACCTATGCGCCTTCCGCAGACTTCTTCTTCCAAGTGGTGTTTGTCGCAACCGCGATGTCAATTGTCTCGGGTGCAGTAGCGGAGCGCATGAAGTTATTCTCATTTCTTGCTTTCGCCGTTGTTATGACAGGCTTGATTTACCCTATGGAGGGCAGTTGGACCTGGGGCGGCAATGACGTCTTTGGTTTGTACAACCTCGGTGATCTTGGATTCCTGGATTTTGCGGGCTCAGGCATTGTCCACATGGCGGGTGCCGCTGCGGCGCTGGCTGGTGTGCTAATCGTAGGTGCGCGCAAAGGCAAGTACGGACCCAATGGTGAAGTCAATGCGTTCCCGGGAGCTAACTTACCTCTCGCGACCCTCGGTACCTTCATTTTGTGGTTGGGTTGGTTTGGGTTCAACGGTGGTTCCGTGTTGGCAACTGCCTCGGTTGAATCCGCTAACGCGGTTGCCGTGGTGTTCATGAACACCAACGCAGCAGCAGCAGGGGGCTGTATAGCCGCGTTGCTGACGGCAAAAATGCTGTTCGGCAAGGCTGACTTAACGATGGCTCTCAATGGCTGTCTCGCGGGCTTAGTGGCTATTACAGCCGGTCCAGACACACCTACCGCACTGTTGGCGACCATCTTCGGCGCACTGGGTGGCGTGCTGGTAGTGTTCTCAATTGTGACGCTCGATAAGCTGAAAATTGATGATCCTGTCGGTGCTATTTCTGTTCACGGTGTTGTTGGTCTTTTGGGTCTACTCTTAGTGCCAGTAACGAATGATGGGGCGAGCTTTTCCGGTCAAATCATCGGTGCACTGACCATCTTTGGCTGGGTATTTGGAGCCTCCTTGGTTGTGTTTACAGTGATCAAGTTGGTCATGGGTTTACGAGTGTCAGAGGAAGAGGAATACGACGGTTCCGATTTGTCTGAATGCGGTATGGAAGCGTATCCGGAATTCACAACCGGTCGCTAACTTCAATTTCTTTCGGAGTGATCTTGGGGCCTTTGGGCCCCTTTTTTATGCAAATCTTCCTCAAGAAGCATTGCCAAATACGCCAAGGCGCTCATAATGTAGGGCTGTAACCTAACTAAGGAAAAGCCATGAAGCTTGTCACTGCGATCATCAAACCCTTCAAGATGGACGATGTTCGGTCTGCACTCTCCGATATTGGCGTGCAAGGCGTGACAGTCACGGAAGTAAAAGGCTTTGGGCGCCAGCGCGGCCACACGGAGCTCTATCGGGGCGCTGAATATGTGGTCGACTTTTTGCCGAAGCTTAAGCTGGAGGTGGCCGCCGCCTCTGATCAAGTCGATGCCATTGTTGAGGCGATCATTGGCTCGGCAAGCACCGGTAAAATTGGCGATGGTAAAATCTTTGTGTCAGAGCTGGAGCAAGTCGTGCGCATTCGTACTGGCGAGACGGGTGTCGACGCTATTTAACAAAAAGCTTCGTCATTCATAAGACAGGCAGGCATTAATAGAAAACTCAGCCATTCAAGGACTGAATGGACTTTTTAAACTCAAGGAAGAGAACGTTATGAAAATAGTTGCTATCGCATTACTCGCCGCCATCCTGGCCGGCTGCGGCATTGGCCCTATTACCACCACTACGCAAGAAGCGACTCAGGGTCAGCAACTGCTAGATCTGAAGAAAGCTTATGACGAAGGTATTCTTTCTGACGAGGAATATCAGCGAGAGCGCTCTGAGATCCTCAGTAATTGACTCGCAAGTGACGTGTCTCAGCGAGTTAATTTTCCGACTGAAGTGATCTTATAATATTGGGTAGCTCCGATAGGCACTGAATCGTGCTGCTTGCCAGGGTGCTAGGTTGCTGCTCACTGGTGAGCCAGACCGATCGTATACCGACGCCATGTGCGCCGACGATGTCATGATCGTGACTGTCGCCTACGTGTACGATGTGTTCAGGGGAGCTATTTGCCTGCGCCATTGCAGCCAGAAATAGATCGGGTGCAGGCTTCGCTGCGCCCACATCTTCGGCTTTCAGGGCGAAGCTAAAAAATGCCGCCAGTGGCGTTTGACTGACGTCCGCGTTGCCATTGGTGAGCGCCGCTAACGTGTAGTCCTGATTTAATTCTTCAAGAACCGACTCCGCGTGCTTAAACAACTCGACATCATTTCTGCGTGCGATAAATGCCCCAAAGGCTTGCATTGCCGCTTCGCAGGCTTCGTTCGGCGGCACTCCTGCATCGAGAAGTAGCTGTTCTAAAAAGATCTGCCGAAACCGACTGATGTGATGTATGAGGTTCGGTTGCTGTTTAATCAGATCTTTTTTGCGTTGGTTTAGATCGTGGCTATCCCTATTTTCTATCGCACGCGGATAATGTTGTTGTAGCCATACGTTCTGCGCTTGCTCGGCTTTTATCAGCGCAGGCCTGACATCCCACAGTGTGTCGTCGAGATCGAACGTTATGAGATTAATCATTCGCTGCGCCTTTTGGCTCTAGGGTGGGCGGCGTCATATACCTTTGCAAGGTGCTGGAAATCGAGGTGTGTATAAATTTGAGTGGTCGAAATATTGGCATGCCCAAGTAGTTCTTGCACGGCGCGTAAATCGCCACTGGATTCCAGTAGATGGCTGGCGAAAGAGTGGCGCAGCATATGCGGATGCAGTTTGCCAGACAGATGATTCACTTGTGCTAAGCGCTTAAGCCGGGCTTGAACTGTTCGTGGACTTATGCGGTTGCCTTGTTGTGACACGAACAGTGGGCTGTCTGGGCCGAGGCTCTCGGCTCCCATCGGTCGACACTGTAGCCAACGGTCGATAGCTGCCAGCGCGAGACTCCCGACTGGAATAGTGCGCGTTTTATTGCCCTTGCCCGTGACGGTAATGAGTTTATCGGCTCGGTCAATGTCGATGATGTTGGCGTATACCAGTTCGGCGAGTCGTAAACCGGAGGAATAGAGAAGCTCAGCTATGGCGACATCTCGCACTGAAAGGGGGTCATCGTCTTGCGCCTGAAAAAGAGTCTCGATGCCATCGGCCTCTATTGCTTTGGGTAACCGCCGGGACGCTTTTGGAGCGCGCACGGCCAGTGCTGGATTGCCTGACAAGCCTGAGTGTTTTGAGAGATATCGGTACAAAGCGCGTAGCGCGGACAAGCCGCGTTGAATGCTGGCTGACGATAGCCCTTTACGATGCATGGTCGCCACCCACTGGCGGACATCGGATTCGCTGACATCGGCCGCTTGCGCGCGGTCTAGTTCATCAAGATTAAAGCGCAGGAAACTATCAAGATCACGTTGATAGGCGCTATAGGTGTGTGGGGAGACCCTGCGAACATCGCGCTGATAGCTCAGAAATGCGTCGCATTGATCTGCCAGCGTGATCAACGTGTTTTATCCTGCCCTGAGCGACGGAAGGTGAACAATGACATCGGCGATGTATTCCAAGAAGAGTGTCCCGACGTTGCTGTCGTAGCGATGAACATCGTTTGAGCCAACCGTTAAAACGCCGACAAGCAGGTCATTAACGATTAGAGGAACCAATGCCGCAGAGCCATCGCTTTCGCTCTCGCCGAACAGCGCAGCCATCTCTTCGGCGCGGAAAACACCGGTAAAAGGCTGCTGATGTTTAATCAAACTCGTCACTGTTGTTAACGCTGAAGCGCCTAAGTCTGGTGTGATGCCCAGCTCGTCAGTCGCGCTTTCGAGCCATATAAGATTCGCCATGTCGGCGTCAAAAAGCGAACTAAAGCATTGTCTGATCGTGTCGCCTATCGCACTGCTCGCATCCAGCGCAAGCAGCCTGAGCACCGTCTCTCGTGTACCGCTGAACAGTGCGTCGTTGTCCTCTGCGTGCTGAGACATACTCGCGAGCTTATGACGCATTTCGATATTGCGCTCACGCAGCAGGTTAACCTGGCGTTCTACCAACGACACCGCACCTGCGCCGCCATGAGGCAATTCCAAGGCGGTTAGCAGTTCGGGTCGATGCTTAAAGAATGCCGGATGCTCCGACAAGAAAGTCTCCACCTGGCGGGGATCGAGGGATTCCGTCGACATATCACGCGGATGTGTGGAGAGGTTCTCGCTGCTCATGATCATTGTTCCTGATAAATGATTAGTCGTATTTACGGACGCAAACGAATCGCGCCCTCAAAAACTGTAGCCGTGGGCCCGCCAAGCCAGACGGGTTCATTGTCCCCGGCCCAGCTCACTGAAAGCTTACCCCCGGGCAGCTGCACTGTCACTGCGTTATCAAGTAGTCCCATCCTCATCCCGTGAACAGCTGCAGCGCAAGCGCCGGTACCGCAGGCCTGTGTTTCGCCCGCTCCTCGCTCAAACACTCGAAGCTTGATCTCCGTACGCGAGCATACTTCCATAAAGCCCACGTTGACTCGCTCTGGAAAGCGCTCGTGGCACTCAATAAGCGGGCCCAGGCTCGCTACAGGCGCGTCGTTACACGACGGCACTTGCAGGACTACATGCGGGTTGCCCATTGATAAGGCGCCGACCTGATACGTTTCGTTACCAGCATCAAGCGTGTATTCAAGCGAATGGGCGGTCGCAGTAAAGGGAATGTCGGCTGGCTCAAAAACCGGCGCGCCCAAGTTAGCCAGTACGCGCCCGTCTTCGCCTGTTCGCAAATGCATCATGCCGTTTGTTGTTTGAACGGCTAGCTCACGCTTATTGCTCAGTCGCTGTTCTCTGACGAAGCGCGCAAAGCAGCGGGCACCATTACCGCATTGGCCGGCTTCAGAGCCGTCTGCATTGAAAATAGTGTAGCGAAAGTCGGCATCGGGGTGGTCCGGTGGTCCCACCAATAGTACTTGGTCACAGCCCACACCACGCTGGCGATCGGCGATGAAACGGAGCTTGCCTTGGCTAAGCTGGACAGATTGGCGTACGCAGTCGATGACGACGAAATCGTTGCCGGCGCCGTGCATTTTGGTGAAGTGAAGCTTCACAGATTACTCTCCGGCAGTACCTGCTCTCCCGCCCAGAGTTGCTCGCGGGTTTCTCGGGCGCGAATCACGTGCGCTTGGTCGTTATCAACCATGATTTCAGCAGGTCGCGGGCGGCTGTTGTAGTTAGACGCCATTGCAAAGCCGTATGCACCTGCACCGGTTACCGCGAGTAAGTCGCCCGCTTCAAGTGCTAGGTCGCGATCCTTGCCTAAAAAATCACCCGTTTCACAAACCGGGCCAACGATATCCCAGCACTTCGGCGCCTCGGCTCGTTCCGTTACGGGTAGGATGGCTTGCCAGGCGCTGTACAATGACGGGCGAATCAGATCGTTCATTGCGGCATCTACCAGCGCAAAATTCTTGTGATCCGTTGGTTTCAGGTAATTAACTCTCGTCAGCATGACACCAGCCATGGCAACAATCGACCGACCCGGCTCAAAAATTAACTCGTAGTTGCGCCCGTCGAGCTTGGCGGTGAGTGCATCAATATAGTCTTGTACTGGCGGAACGTCTTCATCCGCATAGCCCACGCCTAGGCCGCCGCCTAGATCGAGGTGTTCCAGTATGACTCCGTCAGCTTCAAGTTCGTCGACGAGCGCCAAAAGGCGGTCGAGGGCGTCAGTAAATGGGGTGATAGCAAGCAATTGACTGCCAATGTGGCAATCGACACCTACCGGGTTCACGCCCGGTAACGAGAGTGCGCGGCGGTAAAGAGCGTGTGCCGCGGCGATATCGACGCCAAATTTGTTCTCTTTAAGTCCGGTTGAAATATACGGATGAGTGCCTGCATCAACATCGGGGTTCACGCGCAGTGATATGCGCGCCACCGTCCCCATGTCATCTGCTACTTCAGACAGTAGCTCGAGTTCTGCGGCCGACTCTACGTTAAAGCATCGTATGCCAGCTTGGAGCGCCTGGCGCATCTCGTCAGTACTTTTGCAGACGCCGGAGAAAACCACTTTAGCCGGGTCTCCACCCGCTGCAATGACGCGTTCAAGTTCGCCGCCCGATACAATGTCGAAACCTGCTCCAAGCTTTGCGAGGCAGTTGAGTACTGCTAGATTAGAATTCGCTTTAACCGCGTAGCAAATCAAATGAGGCCGATCGGTCAGGGCGTTTTGGTACCGTAAAAAGGCACTCTCAATTGCCCTGCGGCTGTAGACATAGAGCGGGGTGCCGTAAGTATTAGCAAGGGTCTCTAGGTTTATATTTTCACAGAGCAGCGTATTATCACGTCGCTCAAAGCCTTCACCTATCACGACTCCACTCCCTCTTCTTGTTGCTCGACTGGCGGGGTCGATGGCTCAGCGGTGGGCCCAGTCGGCTGCACAAGCGGCCCCTGCTGACCACAGGCTGTGAGGGCCCAGAACAGGGCGACTATTTTTGTCAGTAGTAAGAGTTGGCGCACAATCGAGACCCAAAAGGCGTCAGTATACCAGTGCTAGCGGAGGATTCGGGTAACCTCTAAGATGATTGATGATTAAACAGCCGCGGGTGAGACCGCTGTCACTACTGAAACAAGGAGAGTTAAGCGTGGCCAGTCCAGTGTATTACGAGCGTATAGACAGTATTTTTGAAGAGCTCGAGGATCGCCTCGATATGCTGGACGAAGATCCTGATGTGGCTGCAGCAGCGGGCGTTATTAATGTGACCTTTCGCTCGGGCGTCGTTTTCGTATTTAGTCGCCAGCCTCCAACCGAGCAGCTTTGGTTGGCGACGCCCGGCGGTGGCTTTCACTACGAGTGGAGTGATAGCGCCGACGATTGGTTGGATACGAAGACAGGCGAGGCGTTTAGACCATTTTTAGTGGCTCAAATGGCAGAGCACACCGGGATTGCTTTTTCCTGGTCGTAAGAGTGCTGATCGCTTTCCGGCTAATAGCCGCTTCATGTTTGGGCCTGCTGGCGGTACCCGTCTCGGGTCAGGACGCCTACTTTTTAGAACCTCTTCGGTCAGAACCTCTGTGGGTTGAAAACCTCTCGCCACTAGCGGGTTTGGTTGCCTTACCGTCACAGCGCAGTGCCCGCATCACTCCAGGACTGACCATTGCACTTCATGGGGCGGTGGCGAATCATTGGGTCTCTCAAGACGAAGCCGAAGAAAGTGTATTTTTTGATGGCGAAACCGGACGCGTGACAGCGGCCTTTGAATACGGTTTTAGCGACGCTAACTCCTTTCGCCTCAGTGTCCCGTGGGTTTCGCACAGTCAGGGTTCCCTTGATGGCCTGATAAATGATTGGCACGCGCTTTTCGGTATGAGTGATGGCGGTCGCAGTCATTACCCAGAGGATAACTTCCAGTATCGTTATCGCCGTGATGAGGGTGAAGCCTTGCTAGTCCAAAGCGCATCGGGCTTGGGTGACGTGCGTGCTGAGTGGAATACCGCACTGTTGCAGGCTGATTCCTATGCGGTCAGTGCCTCGGTGGGCTATAAATTTTCTACGGGCGACGACCCTGTTTGGCTGGGAAGCGGGGCAGGTGACGTATTTACCAGCCTGCGCTTTTCTGGGCGCCACCTTAGCGATCTTCCACTCGTATGGCACGGTCAGTTAGGCTATACCTATGCGGGTCAAAGCGAGTTGCTGGGCGCGGCCCAGCGCCGCAATCTCTGGCGCGCGGGGCTTTCTGTGGACTGGCAGCTGGGCCAGCACTGGTCACTGCTAGCTCAAATTGACGGCCATGCGGGGGTTGTTGATAGCGCTCTCGGCGCTATTGGTAACGGGCCTTCGGTGCTATTGAGCTTAGGCACTCGCTACCGACTCACGTCAAGTTGGCTTGTCGACGTGAGTTTTGTCGAGGACATACGCGTTGAAACAGCGCCCGACATAACATTTCAAGCAACGTTGCGCTGGCAACCCTAGGGTTGTTCTAGCGTATATGTAGCTGCCGAGCCGCTTGCTGCGCAGCAGCCTCGACCTGTTTGGGCGCGGTACCACCAATATGATTACGCGCAGCGACCGAGCCCTCGAGGGTCAGAATATCAAACACGTCGGCATCGATAGTGGCGCTGAAGGTTTGTAGTGTCGCGAGTTCTAGCGCCTCAAGATTGCAGTTATTGCTCACGCAGTGGGCAACCGCTTTGCCTACAACTTCGTGGGCATCTCGGAAGGGTACTCCCTTGCGTACAAGATAGTCCGCTAGGTCTGTCGCGGTCGCAAAGCCCGTGAGGGCGGCGCGGCGCATTGATTCTTTCTTGGGTTTCAGAGCAGGCACCATGTCTGCAAAGGCACGTAGGCAGTCGTGTAGCGTATCGACACAGTCAAATAAAGGCTCTTTGTCTTCCTGGTTATCTTTGTTGTACGCCAATGGCTGGCCTTTCATCAGTGTCAGCAGACTGATTAGGTGGCCATTGACCCGGCCGGTTTTGCCGCGAACCAGTTCAGGCACATCGGGATTTTTCTTCTGCGGCATAATCGATGAGCCTGTGCAAAAGCGATCGGGAATATCGACAAAATCAAACTGTGCTGATGTCCAGAGGATGAGTTCTTCGGACATGCGTGATAAGTGAGTAAGCACTAGGGCTGCGGCGGCACAGAACTCGATCGCAAAATCTCGGTCAGACACTGAGTCGAGGGAATTGAGCGTGGGGCCATCGAACCCTAGAGCGTGTGCTGTCATCGCTCGATTAATGGGAAAGGTCGTGCCCGCAAGCGCGGCAGCCCCTAGAGGACATTGATTGAGCCTTGTCTGACAGTCGCGCAGTCGACTCCAATCGCGCTCGAGCATCTCGTTCCACGCGAGTAAGTGATGACCAAAAGTCACGGGCTGTGCCACTTGCAGGTGCGTAAAGCCGGGCATTATGGTGTCGGTGTTAGCCGCAGCTAGCCCGATAATACCTTCCTGTAAGCGAGTCAGCTCCTGCATTGCTGAGCTAATCGCTTCGCGCATAAACAAGCGAATGTCGGTTGCTACCTGATCGTTTCTCGATCGTCCTGTGTGCAACTTTTTGCCCGCATCACCAATGATCTCGGTGAGTCGCGCTTCGATATTCATATGGACGTCTTCGCGCTCTACTCGCCAGTCAAAGCGCTGTTCATTGATCTCGGCAGCGACTTGGTCGAGGCCCTGATGAATTAGGGCGCATTCCTCGGCGTTTAGCACCCCAGCCTGGGTGAGCATGTCGGCGTGCGCCCTTGATCCCTGAATGTCTTGAGCGGCTAATCTGCGGTCAAATTGATGCGATGCGGTAAAGCGCTGAACAAAGGCGTCGGTGGGTTCTGAAAAGCGGCCACCCCAGAGATCACTGGTTGTTTCAGAGCTTGAGTCAGAGCGAGTCATGTTTAATCCTACTGGCGGTTATGCGCCCTCTATGAAGGCAAATAATAATCTTTAGAGCGTATTGTACCACCCGCGACGCATTGGTCGCGCACAGAGTGGTTTCTAGTGCCGCATCACATGCTACGATGGCGTCTAATAGGGAGGTCTCATGTCAAAATTGGTTATTGCAACGCGGGAAAGCCCGCTTGCTTTGTGGCAGGCACATTTTGTTGCCGGCGAATTGCGCCGCCTTCATCCGAGCCTGGAAGTTGAGCTGCTTGGGATGACATCAAGAGGCGATCAGATACTTGATACGCCGTTGTATAAGGTTGGCGGGAAAGGGCTGTTTGTTAAAGAGCTTGAAACTGCGCTATTGGACGGTCGTGCAGATATTGCTGTGCACTCGATGAAAGATGTCCCAATGGAGTTACCCGATGGCCTGACGCTCGGCGTTATTTGTGAGCGAGAAGACCCGCGAGATGCGTTGGTCGGTATCGATAGTTTTGACGCCCTACCGCAGGGTGCTCGTTTGGGCACATCTAGCCTGCGCCGGTCATGCCAGATCAAGCGTTCGCGGCCCGATCTCGATATTGGGTTCCTCCGAGGTAATGTAAACACTCGCTTGAGCAAGCTCGATGCGGGTGAGTTTGATGCGATCATGTTAGCCACAGCAGGCCTTTTACGGCTTGGTTTTGATGATCGTATCGGTGCTCGTATCGATCCTGATATCTCACTGCCCGCAGGCGGCCAAGGAGCCGTGGGTATCGAGTATCGTCAGAGTGATACACGCACTGCGGAGCTGCTCGCGCCGCTGCAGCACGATCTCACTGCGCGCTGCGTTCGCGCTGAGCGTGCGATGGTGCGGAAACTTGATGGTGGTTGCGATGTGCCGATTGCCAGCTATGCGGTCATCGAAGGTGATCAGCTGTGGTTGCGGGGGCGAGTGGGTTCTCCCGATGGCGAGACACTGCTGTTTGCCGAATCCCGAGGTAGCGACCCTGAGGCGCTCGGAGACACCGTCGCCAATCAGCTGTTAGAGCAGGGGGCAGATACAATTTTGGCAGCGGTGCGCGGATGACTACACTTGTCGTATTGACTCGACCCGAGGGCGACAACTCTCGTTTGGAGTCAACATTGGCGGCTCAGGGCTACGATACGTATATCCAGCCGCTTTTGCGTATTGCATCACTGCCTGAATCCGAGCTTCCTGACCCTCCGGATCTTACCGGCGATGACCTTTGTATTTTTATTAGTGCCAATGCGGCACGGATGGGCTTACCCACTCTCATGGGAGGAATGGTCGAAAACGGCATTGTGAGCTTTGCTGTTGGGCCGCGGACCGCCAATGTGCTCGAGGTTGAAGGCCTGCCTGTTATCGTTCCTGAGCAAATGGATTCGGAAGGTCTTCTTGCTTTGCCTGAGCTTAGCGAGGTCCAAGGCCGCCGAGTGGTAATTGTTAAGGGTGAGGGTGGCCGCGAAGTGCTTGCCCGTGAGCTCGAAGCAAAAGGCGCGCTTGTTGAAGAGTACATTTGCTACCGGCGCGAATCAGCGCTAGTGGATTCGGACACGTTTTGCGCGAGCTTATTAGATTACAAAAAGATCATTTTTCAGGCTAACAGTGGACAAACGCTGGCAGCGCTGACCACCGTGTTAGAACAATGCAAAGGGGCCTCATTCCTGCAGCAATGTGTAATCGTACCCTCTCAGCGGGTGGCAGATGACGCTCGGAATTTGGGCTGGCAGCGAGTGGCAGTTGCTGACAACGCGAGCGACGAAGCCTTTCTTGCGGCGTTAACAAAGGAGCTGCTCATGGATGACGACACAGGCGCAACGCAGCCTTTCTCTTCAGATTCTGCCTCTTTAGATTCCGCCTCTTCAGATTCTGCCTCGCCCCATTCTGTATCGCCCCACTCCTCATCCAAAGCGTCAAAAGAGCAAGCAAAGATAGAGCCTGAATTAACGGGCGCGAGAAGAGGGCTAGGCGCTTTTTTCGTATTTATCTTCGTGCTTTTGCTTACGAGTGGCGCTGCGGCGGCTGCGTATTTTATCTTACTGCCCAAATGGCAAGCTCAGACAGCAGTGGTTACCAGCTTACAGCAACAGGTCGAATCCCTGGGCGTGGCTGATGCCACATTGCAATCCCGTTTAGGCGGGCAGATGGATACTCAGGCAGCCCAGTTTGAGCAACGCGCCGCTGAGCTACTGAAGAATCAAGCGTCGCAGCAAGCGTTGGAGTTGGCGAGAAGCCAAGCCGATTTTGATGAGGAGCAGCGTCGGCTGAATGGGCGGCTGGATCGCCTAGACATCCGCATTGCGCGCCTTACTGCGACCGATCGGCGCGCTTGGCTTGCGAATGAAGCCGCTTTTCTTGTTCGATTAGCAGCGCAGCGATTACTTGTGTCGCGAGACATTGAAGCCGCTGAGGCGTTACTGGGTAATGCCGACGCACTGCTGTCAGAAGCCGATGATCCCCGGTTTGAATCTGCACGCGGCGCTTTGGCAGCCGATTTATCAGCCTTGCGGGCGGCGCCTCGTGTCGATGTAGTGGGCCTATATGCGCGCTTCTCCGCGTTAACTGGACAGGCTTCAGCTCTCACTGTAGTAGTAGCGCCGCCAGTATCCACGGCAGAGTCGTCAAGTTCGCAGGGTTGGTTGGCGCGGGCTGAATCGGGCTGGAAAGTCGCACTGGCGAAACTCTCTGACTATCTCGTTGTGCGCAGCCGCGACGCTGAAATGTCGCGGATGATGACGCCCGATTGGGAGGCGCTAGCTCGGCAAAATCTGCGGTTATTGCTCGAACAAGGGCAGATCGCGGCGCTCTCACATAATCAGGCCTTGTATGACACAGCGCTAGAGCGTGCTGCAGCCTTCGTCGGCGAGTTTATGCCGAATGACCCTAATCGCGTTGCGGCAATGCTTGAGGAGATTCAAGCCTTGAGAGCCCTCAATATTGCCCCGGCATTACCGAATCTATTGACCTCGAGAGCAGCGATCGCCGATGCATTGCGTTCGATTGACAGCGATAAAACCTTGCCATCGGTTACCGATGCTGAACTGGTAGAGCCGACTATTCCGTCCGTGGATAGTTCGAGTGCCGTTATCGAGAGTAACGACTGATATGCGTCGCTTGCTGATCGTCATATTAGTCGGGCTGGTTGTAGGCGCGGCTTTAATCAACCTTGTTGAGCGAGATCCGGGATACCTCTTCATCAGCCTCGGCGATGTGACCATTGAGACGAGCTTTTGGTTTGCGACCATTCTCTGGCTAGTCGTGTGGGCGCTTTTGTCGGCGAGTTTAGCTGCGCTGAGGACGCTGCTGCGGGGTCGCCAATGGATCAGCGGCTGGGTGGTTGGGCGTAAGACGCGTAACGCGGGAGCGCTCACTAATCGAGGCCTCATCAGCTTTATTGAGGGTCATTGGGCGCGAGCGCGACGGCAATTACTCCGGTCAGCACGATACAGTGATGCCCCATTGGTCAATCATCTGCTTGCAGCTCAGGCGAGCTATAGGCTTGGCGATGTTGACGAAATGCGACGGCAATTAGGGCTGGCAGAGACTGTTGAAGCGGGCGTTGGTATTGCACTTGAATTGACGCAAGCGGAGCTGCAATTAACTGCCGGCCATAACGAGGAGGCGTTGGCTACCCTCGTTCGAGCTCGAGCCAATGCGAGTAAACATCCACATGTTCTTGAGCTGCTTGCTCGAGTGCATCGTAAGCTCGCAGATTGGGCAGCGCTCAGAGACCTTTTACCTGAGCTGCGCCGCCACGACTTGCTTGAGTCTCCGCACCTGCAAGGCTTGGAGGCTGAATTATGGTTCGCATTGCTAAATACGGCCTGCGAAAGCGCAATAGATTCGAACGAGCTTCAGCATGTCTGGCAAACTATCCCGTTAAGTTGGCGTGAAACTGATTCTTTACGCTGCCGGTATATTGAGTCTCTTGTCGCGCGTGGCATGACTGCCGAACACGAAAAGCTCTTAATAGCGATGCTCAATAAGCAGTGGAATACGCGATTAGTGCGCGTGATTGGCAGCTATCCTCCAGCAGATCCCAAGCGGCTTATCAAAGCGATACGCCGTTGGTTGGAGGGTCACGGTCAAGAGGCAGTGCTTCTTGTTGCTGCAGCTAGGCTCGCACAGCACATGGGCGATTGGCAGCAGGCGCGTAGCTGGTTTGAAGAGGCCAATAAGATTGAGCCACAAGCAGACACATGCATGGAGCTTGTCCGTCTCGCCAGCGCACAGGGTGATCGAGTTGCTGCCGATTCATATTTGCAATTGGCCGGCAGCCAATTACTCGATGAGCTACCGTTGGCACCTATCCCAGAAAAGGCTAACAGCCCAAGTCCCTAATCCTGCGGCCTATGTAGGGTTAGCTTTTGCGGCCTGGGAGCTCGATGCCCAGCTCGCTCCAAAGAGAATCGACCTTGCTCTTGACCGCATCATCCATCTGAATGGCTGTACCCCATTCACGATCGGTTTCACCTTCCCACTTGTTAGTGGCGTCCATACCTACCTTGGAGCCTAGTCCTGCGACTGGCGATGCGAAATCGAGATAATCAATCGGCGTGTTATCGATGAAGACGGAATCGCGACGAGGATCCATTCGTGTAGTCATGGCCCAAATCACATCCTCCCACGAGCGCGGATCGACGTCATCGTCAACAACAATAATAAACTTGGTATACATGAATTGACGCAAGAAAGACCAAATGCCAAGCATCACGCGCTTTGCATGTCCTGGGTATTCTTTGCGCATTGATACAACAGCCATGCGGTATGAACAGCCCTCGGGCGGAAGGTAGAAATCAACGATCTCGGGAAACTGTTTGCGGAGCAGGGGTACAAAAACTTCGTTGAGGGCCACGCCAAGAATCGCAGGCTCATCCGGTGGTCGGCCGGTATAAGTGCTGTGGTAAATAGGATTCTCGCGTGTGGTCATTGTTTCAACGGTGAATACTGGGAAGCGCTCCACTTCGTTGTAGTAACCCGTATGATCACCGAAGGGGCCTTCGTCAGCTTCTTCGTTAGGGTCAATGTAACCCTCGAGTATGATTTCTGAATGTGCAGGGACGAGTAATTTATTATCTCGGCACAGGGGTGTTAAGCATTCGGCGAGTTCGGTTTTGCTGCCTCGAAGTAAGCCTGCAAAAGCATACTCGGACAGTGTGTCAGGAACAGGTGTTACGGCACCGAGGGTTGTCGCAGGATCTGCGCCTAAGGCTATAGCAACGGGGTAAGGCTTACCGGGATGCTTGAGCTGCCAGTCTCTAAAATCGAGCGCGCCACCACGGTGTGACAGCCAGCGCATAATCAACTTGCGCGGGCCCAAACGCTGCATACGATATATGCCCAGGTTCATACGGGGCTTCTCGGGCCCACGTGTTATCACCAAAGGCCACGTCACTAGAGGGCCAATGTCGCCGGGCCAGCAGGTTTGTACCGGAATTCGCGTTAAGTCGATGTCGTCGCCCGTAATCACTCGCTCTTGGCAAGGGGGGCGCTTGATCGTTTTAGGGCCCATGTTGAGCACTTTTTTAAGCAGAGGCGCTTTATCAATCAGGTCGCGCATACCTTTGGGCGGATCAGGCTGGCGCAGGTACGCTAAGAGTTCACCAATGTCACGGAGCGCTTCAGTCGAATCTGCTCCCATACCGCGGGCGACACGCTCTTCCGTGCCAAACAGATTGGCGAGCACGGGCATATCGTAGCCTTTGGGGTTTTCAAAAAGCAGAGCGGGGCCGCCGCCGCGTAACGTGCGATCGGCGATCTCTGTCATTTCCAGGTGAGGATCGACTTCTTGATGGATACGCACAAGATCACCACGTTCCTCAAGTTCGTGGATGAAGTCTCGCAGGTCTGTAAAGCGGGCAGCCATGATCGGTTCCTTTTAAGGGTCGGCGGAAAAAGCTCCGCCTAATTCTAGCGAACCAGAAGACCTTATTTGCGCTTCATCATTTACGCTTCATCGATTTGAAGAATTCTTCGTTAGACTTTGTGTCTTTCAACTTATCAAGCAAAAACTCTATCGCAGGAAGGTCTTCCATGCCATGCAGCAACTTGCGAAGAATCCACATGCGCTGCAGCTCGTCTTCACTGGTTAATAACTCTTCCCGGCGGGTACCGGATCGACGAATATTAATCGCAGGGTACGTTCGCTTCTCAGCAATCTTGCGATCAAGATGCAGTTCCATGTTGCCGGTACCTTTGAACTCTTCGTAGATAACTTCATCCATTTTTGAGCCAGTATCGATGAGTGCCGTGGCAATAATAGATAGGCTGCCGCCTTCCTCGATATTTCGTGCCGCTCCGAAGAAACGTTTTGGACGCTCGAGTGCATGAGCGTCGACGCCGCCTGTTAACACCTTGCCAGAACTGGGCACTACGGTGTTGTAGGCTCGCGCCAGTCGGGTAATGGAGTCAAGTAGGATCACTACGTCACGTTTGTGCTCAACAAGACGCTTTGCCTTTTCGATCACCATATCTGCCACTTGCACGTGGCGTGAAGGTGGTTCGTCGAACGTAGATGCTACGACCTCGGCACCGCGAATGCCGACACTGCGCTGCATTTCAGTCACTTCTTCGGGGCGTTCATCGATCAGTAACACGATGACATAACATTCGGGGTTGTTCGAAATGATGGCCTGCGCCATATTTTGCATCATGATGGTCTTGCCCGCTTTTGGCGGTGCGACCAACAGTCCACGTTGGCCTTTGCCAATGGGTGCACACAGATCAATGATACGTCCCGTAAGATCTTCTTTGCTGCCGTTGCCTTTTTCGAGCGTTAGACGCTCATTAGGGAATAGCGGCGTTAAGTTTTCAAACAGGATCTTGCTCTTCGCACTCTCGGGGGACTCGAAGTTCACGTCCTTCACTTTGAGTAGCGCGAAATACCTCTCCGAGTCCTTGGGCGGCCGGATCATGCCGGTAACGCTATCGCCCGTGCGTAAATTGAAACGACGAATCTGACTCGGGCTGACATAAATATCGTCAGGGCCGGCGAGATATGAGCTATCAGAGGAGCGAAGAAAGCCGAAGCCATCTTGTAGAATTTCTAAAACGCCGTCGCCCCAAATATCTTCGCCACTCTTGGCATGACGCTTGAGCAGCGCAAAAATGATGTCCTGTTTACGTGAGCGTGCCATGTTCTCTAGGCCCATCTCACGCGCCATGTCGATCAGCTCTTGCGTCGACTTGGTCTTTAGATCGGTGAGGCTTAGTGGATTTGCACTCGGTGTATTGGGGTCGCGTCGACGCGGACGACGGCCGCGGCCGCGACGGCCATTATTGTTCGCATTGTCTGCATTGTCTGCATTGTCGACGTTTTCGCCTTGTTGTCCGCCGTCTTCCGTCGCCTCAACAGGTGCTGGGCTATCCGATACACCATTACCGGCATCGTCATCAGCTTTGTTGAGCTTTAACGTTCGCGTTGTTGGCTCTGCTTCTGCGTCGGAGGGGGCTTGCGCAACTGGTTCTGGTTTCGCAACTGGCGCCGCTTCTGCCGGCGCGGATTCAATCGCGCTGGTTACTGCAGATGGCGTATTTTCGCTTGGGGTGCTTTCTGAGCTTTTCTGTTCTTCCACGGGTTAAATCCGAAGTAATGAGGGGGGGGTAAGTATGGGTCTATTGAGATTAACGCTCCCGGATGGGATGCGGTATACAGGGTCATTCAAGACGCCGCTGTTTCCGCTCGGGTATCTATGGCCGCCGAAGCAAGCTGAAAGATGGGTGGTTACAAGGGGAAACAATCGACAGAGCGGTGACGCCAGCTCTCCATTGATGCCTAAGCTAGCACCGCTTGAGCGGCGCGTCCAGCCTTTTAGGTGTTTGATAGTAGCGTACCGTCAATCGAGATATGTTCGATGTTAGGTACGCCGTAAACGTTAGAGACAACTATCTACGAACTCGGCCAACTGGGTTTTTGAAAGCGCGCCCACCTTAGTGTCGACTGCATTACCGTCCTTGAAAAGGATCAGTGTTGGGATGCCTCGAATGCCAAACTTCTCGGGCACGCCTGGGTTTGAGTCGACATCAACCTTACAAACTTTAAGTTTGCCTGCGTATTCGGTGGCGATTTCATCCAAAATGGGCGCAATCATCTTGCAGGGCCCACACCACTCGGCCCAAAAGTCGACTAATACGGGGTGCTCTGCGGCAAGTACTTCCTGATCGAAGGAAGCTTCTGTAACGTGCGTGATGTTATCGCTCATGACTGCCCTCCTAGGGCTAAATTGGATGAGTAAAATTAAAGAGAAACACAAGGGATAACTATAACACTGTGATGAGCGATGAAGAATCATCTGAGGACAACAAAGCTTGGCATATTTATGTCTTGCGATGCAGTGATGGTTCTCTGTACGCGGGTGTTACCATTGAGTTGGCGCGGCGTTTACGCCAGCATAATGGCGAACTGGCGGGTGGTGCGCGCTACACCCGCTGTCGACGCCCGGTGACGCTAGCCTGGTCGTGTACAGCGCCGAGTCGCAGCGTGGCGCAACGTATTGAGGCTGCTATTAAAGTGCTCTCCCGAGCACAAAAGCAGCGTTTAGTTGCAGGCGATGCGGGTCTCCTAGAGAAAGTAAGCAGCGGGTCAGATGCCGTCGATGAACCCTAGACGCATGTAAAGATGTATAAAAGGCGTATAAAAGGCACATAAAAGTCGGCGCATAGTTCGTAATGCATACCACTAGTAACGGGCGTATGAATGAGTATTGAAAATACATTTTGGCGTTGGGCTGTAGCTCTGTGGCGTTCGTCAGAGCTTGAATCTCAGCTACTTCAGCTGCAAGACAGCCATGGCCTTGTAGTTTTGGAGTTACTCTTTGTCGCTTGGCTCGGCGACCGAGGGGTAAAAATAGCCGAGCCGGATAGGCTGGCGCTACAAAGTGCGTGCGACTGCTGGGTTAAAGGTGTGGTGATTCCCCTGCGTGAACAGCGCAAGCAATGGGCCGATGATCGAGAGACTCAATGGTGTCGGGACGCCATAAAAACCCTTGAGTTGCAGGCGGAGAAAAAGCTTTCTGAACGCTTGGTCGCCGTAGCGCAAGAACAGGGTTTGCTTCGCGCACTCCATGCAGGTGTGGAGGGTCCTGATGAGGATGGTCCTGATGAGGCAAGGGTCGAAGAAGCGATGCGTCACAACATAACGTGCATTCTGCGTGCTGTCCGGCCGCCCATCAACGAAAGTGCGGCGATTACGCTGTCTCGATTAGTTGCTTCAATTGCTCATACCAATGGGAAAATTAATTAAACCTTGCCCAAAATGTGGGTGGTCATTGTCGCGCCGGATGCGTAATATTGTGAACAAACCTCAACCCACACAACAACTGTAGGATAGCAACATGTCCTTTATCACTCAGCGTCGCGTAGCGACTCTTTTTATTGCCCCGCTTTTTGCCGGTTTAATCACAGCTTGTCAGGAACAACCTAAGGAGCCCGAAGCTTTGTCACTTGATACTCCAGAAAAACGCCTCAGCTACGGTATCGCTCTGCGTATGGGTGAGCGTATGAAGTCCGATGGTATGACGCTCGATGTGGATGCGTATGCCACAGGTATGCGCGATGCTTTCGACGGTGCGGAAGCCAAACTTACCGACGAAGAAATAAATGCTGAAATGATGGCGTTCCAAGAGAAGATGCAGGCAGAGCAGCAAGCGGCACAAGAAGCCGTTGCTACTGCCAACGTCGAAGAAGGTGCTGCTTTCTTGGCTGAAAATGCCGCGCGCGACGGAATTACGGTAACTGAATCGGGGTTGCAGTACGAAGTTGTTGAAGTCGGCGAAGGCGCAAAGCCTACAGCGACTGATACGGTCGAAGTGCATTACCGCGGTACGTTAATTGACGGTACTGAGTTCGATAGTTCCTATTCGCGAGGCCAAACGGTTAGCTTTGGTGTGTCTCAGGTTATCCCTGGATGGACAGAGGCGCTGCAACTGATGTCTGAGGGCGCCAAGTACAAGCTCTACATACCCAGCGATTTAGCCTATGGGCCGGCGGGTGCAGGCCAAACTATTGGGCCGAACGCCACACTGATCTTTGACGTTGAGCTAGTGTCTATCGTCAGTGACGAGGCGTCAGCCGACGAGTAATCCTCAAAAGCCTGAAAGTATCGTCAAAAACCCTGTGAGTGAGTCGCTCTCAGGGTTTTTTTTGGGCGGTGCCGTGAGTGTTGAATCAAAGCTACGGTGAGGCAAATGAAGGCTCTGATCCGTAGCGCGGTTGAGAGTTTTAGTTACTTGCGCATCAGTAGCGCTAAAAAGGCGAAGGCCATGAAAACAAACACGCCCATCGCAAGTTCGGGAATACTCAAGCCTAGTAACGTCCATAATGTTTCGGCGCAATTACCATCACCCATGAGTAGAACTTTGAATGTTTCGGCGAAGGGCAGGGTTTCCAGCATGTACTCAAGACTGGGGCCACACGCTGGAACCTCCTCGGGCGGCAAATACTGTAACCAAATATGGCGACCCGCGAAGCCAATCCCACCCGCTGTCATGAGCAATCCTAAAAAGGCGTAAATGCGACGGCCAATGTTTCCCGGATTGTGCAAGGCGGCTAAAAAGGCGATCGTACCGGCTGCCACGAAAAAGACTCGCTGCGTGAGACACAGAGGGCATACAACGAGACCCACCACATATTGCAGGTAAAGGGCCGATGCCATTGATGTCGCGGTGGCCAAAACAATGAGCCAAAATAGGTTGCGATTGCTAAACAGTCCATTGTTCACAGTTTTACTCCCCGGTATTGCTCAAAAAAGTCGTTTAGGTAGTCGTCAAAGCGCTGTTCTTGAATGGCCTCTAATGCGATCTGCTTTTGAATGGATATCTCACACAGTTGTTCAAATTCGGCTAGGTCGGCGTCGGGGAGTGGGTTGTTCAGGAAAAACTGATGCCATTGCATCGAATAATCGAGGGCAAGCCGCCAAAAAGGCTGATTCTCTGTTCGCATCTCTCTAAGAACACGTCCAGAAGGCGTTTGCTCTGGATCCGCACAGCGCGCTTTGGCTACTGCGAGCGCGCGGGCGTAGTCGTCCCCGCCGTGTGCGGCATCGAGGAGCGCTGACGCCTCGGTCATGTTGGCAAGCCGCTCGACCGCCATGTCGGTAAAGGGCTTCTCTCCACTGGCGGTTAGCAGCATTAGCGCCGGCGAGCGCCCCTCATCGACAGTGCGACGCAGGTTCTCTTTGTCTCGATGTCGCGTTGTCTCGTCGCATAGGGGACTGTCGGATAGCAGACAGTCGAGGAGAAATATATCGATGAGCCGAATAGTTTCGGCGTCTATGCCTAGAGGTAGGAATGGATTGATATCGACGCAACGTACCTCAATGTATTCAATACCTGCACGCTGCAAGGCGACAAGAGGCGCCTCCCCCGACAGAGTCACGCGCTTGGGCCGAATTGGGCTGTAGAACTCATTTTCAATCTGGAGCAGACTGTCATTAAGCTGCGCCATTTCCCCGTCGGGGGTGGTCTTGAAGTCGCGGTAGCCAAGATGTGGCGTGACAATAGCCTCGTGCAGCGCTTTCAAATAGTGGTCCAGTCCGTTGTAGCAAACCTCTAAGCTTTTTTGAGCGGAGCTGTTATAGCCAAGGTCGCCCATTCGTAAGGACGTCGCATAAGGCAGGTGTAGGCTATTGCCTTCTTCATCGAAGGGTAGGAGGTGATGCTCTCGATTGCCTGCGAGAAAACTGGCGCATACTGCAGGAGAGGCCCCCGTCAGGAATATGAGTAGCCAAGCATTGCTGAAAAAATTGCGAATAAGGCCAAGATAACCTTCAGTTTTAAAATCTTGAAGCGATCCGGGGCTTCCTGCTGATTCCCAACTGGCTTGCCAAAAACTGTCAGGCATTGAAAAGTTATAGTGAATGCCCGCAATCGCTTGCATCATTCTGCCGTAGCGTGCGCCGAGGCCGTTTCGGTAGACCCGCTTCATCATGCCGACGTTGGACGATCCATAGTTTGCAATGGGTATGCCGTTATCACCTGCCACAATGCAGGGCATGCTCGCACCCCAGACAATCTCGCCGTCGAGCTTGGCGGCCGTGTAGCGCTGTATGTTTTCAAGTTGAGCGAGCCCGATCTCGATGTCAGTGCTCACGGGAGTAATAAACTCAAGTAGCGCTTCTGAGTAATCGGTCGTGATGGACGGGTGAGTCAGTGCGGATCCTAAGGACGTGGGATGGGGGCTTTGCGAAAGCATGGCGCTAGCCGAGGTGACTCTCAGGCCCTCTTTCTCAAGGCCACGTTGAATCTCTGTAAGGAGTTTGTTGCCGCTCCCCGTGAGCGCGTCACGGTAAAATTGGGATAGTGGTGTCACGAACACTCCTGATACTGATCAATGCGAGGCGACACAATGCATCGAATCTGCAATTTTTAAAGGTGCTTAGTGTAAGTTGCCGCGCCTGCGGGGTACAGTAGTGCAATAACATTCTCTCGAGGTCCAGATATGCAAATTGAGACTTGGTTGCGAATCCTCGCGGAACAAGGTGGCTCTGATTTGTACTTGAGCACCGGAGCGCCACCCTGTGCAAAGTTTGAGGGCCAGCTTAGGCCGATTGCCAGCATGCCCGCCGAGTTAACGCTTGAAGATGCGGGCGACTGAGGATGCAGGCTAAGAAGTGTGACGATTTCAGGCGCAAAGAGTGGTTAACTGTTGCTTAGTCGGTCTTGTTCCTGGCGCATCTGATTGACGGTTTCTCTGAAATTACTCTTGCGCTCAAGTATGTCGACCATGTCGCGATCGATCAGCGCTATAAGCTGAGGCACGGTTAGCTCTCGCAGCTTGATGCCCTCACGATTGGTAAATATGTAGCTGTCTTTCTCTAAATCTCTCACCGCAACCTTAGCCATTAAGGGTGGATCTCTATCGTGGAAACCGATCCAAGTGCCCATGGGTATTTGCAGCTTAACGACAGTATTGCTCTCGTAAGGTTGGTCACTCGTCGGGGTATTGCTTTGACCTGCACGTTGCTGAACAGGTCTTTGAGTGGTTGAGATAGCTTGTTCGTCGCTGTAGTCGACGTTGCCGTCAACGTGTATGCCAGATGGTTCTTCCTGATGGCGAGTGTGC
>Ga0209652_1000355_pt1 | contig 39279 bp, 46 predicted proteins | sample SaaInl74LU_5_DNA_FD_184641 | JGI IMG/M metagenome (GOLD analysis project Ga0209652, IMG submission 184641) | Marine microbial communities from expanding oxygen minimum zones in the Saanich Inlet - ESP_74LU_5_DNA (SPAdes) (version 2) | ecosystem: Environmental > Aquatic > Marine > Intertidal zone...
TTCTTCTTGTCCAAATACAAATTTTTGACCCTGTATGTCTGCTTCTTGCAATCTTCCAGCCTCACTTAATTGTATTCCCTGCAATCTTTGGGCTTCAGCCATTTTAGCCTGTTGCATTTGCTGTTCGCCCTGTGCTTTAAGTTTTTCATTTTGTGCTTCTTGTTGTTCAATAGAGGCAGCAACGCCTTTTTTGCTCTGTAAAGCGGCTTGAGCTAATGCAGTCGCCCCCCCAGCACTTGCTCCCGAGGCTCTTAATGCATCCAGTGTGTTTGCTAAAGCAATATCAGATTGCTCCATTTGTATTTCTGCCGCTTGTGTTGCAACAGCTAAATCTCCAAATGGATTTGAAATCATTGAGCTTAAATCAGCAGCCATACTACTAATATCCTTTACATTGCTATAAGGATTTATAATTGGCTTTCTTGAGTCTTCAAGTGTTTTAATTTTATCTGCCGCTCTGTCAGCTTGCTCTTCTGCAAATTTTCTTTGCTTTCCTGCTGAAATTGATGATATTACTGATCCACCTAAAGCTGCGACCCCTCCGATTATTGCGGCTCCTACTACAAATGCCATAACTTATTGTTTTTTAATTTTAAATTCATCTTCATCTAACAAAACTATTTCATCCTCAAGTTTTTTAATATTTTTAATATTATTTGGATTTTTATGCACATTAATAAATATTGAATCTTCATTTGCATAAATAATTCTTTGTGCACCAGGTTTTGATATTGTATAACAAGGTGCTATATGATTTATTAATTCATCACTCTCTTTAATATTTACATTACCGGATAATAAAAACCATACATGCTCGTGATTATGTTTTGCGCCAACCACAACAGTTCCTTTTTTTAAAACCATTTTTCTTAAATAAATTTGATCTGCAAATTCATGAGTTATTGGTATTAAATTTGGTACATTAAGAATTTTGCCATCATTATGTAGCAAAATGTCTTTATCATTATTTATTTGTTGTAATTCCATTTAATTTAATATGATGATTCAACATAATCAGATGATACCGCAAATAATTCTTTCGCACCACCATAATCTGTTACGCTGTCTGTTGATACTGTTACTGTAGCAAAGTAACCTTTAATACCAGTCATTGCTGCGCCCCAAGATATTTCACCTGCAGCCGCTGGACTATTATTAATAAGATTTGCTGTATATTTATTTTCTTTTCTTACAAAACCAGCGTAATTAATAGGTGGTATAAGTGTGGCTGGATATTCATTGCCATAATTATCGTAAGAACCTTGATTATAACTATAAACCAAAGTCGTGCTGTCTTGAGTATTACTCACTCTTGTTGTAGGACTTCCAATGCCTGTAAAGTCAGATTCAAAGGAATTTACTTCCCAGCCATTACTTCCCTCGTAATTAATAGTCTTAAATACTTTAGACATGCTTACATTAGGATTAAACACAAATTTTACTGATGAATCTTTAATAACTCCATAAAATTCATTTCTTTTAACACTTGTATCATAATGTCTATAAATAGCACCATTATGGAATGTATAAAAATTATTTTTTAAGCTGGTACCCATTGTAGGTTTATAACTATAAAAACTTGTCCATCCTTTAGGACCTTCGTCAAAAGACAATGTATTGTAACTGCCACTTCCTACGGGCTGTAAAGATAATGTATAATTTTTATTATATATATCCCACATCCCTTGCGCCTTACCAGTCAGCCCTTGGTTATTATCTAACGTACTTAAATTATCTCTAAAGTAATCAGACATGCCGTAATTTGAAATCTCTGTTATACCGTCATTAGATAATCTTAACACAGCGTTTCTATCTTTATCTGTAAAGTATTTTCTATAACCATAAACAGCAAAACTTTCTGGATTTCTACTAATACCATATTCACCGCCGAATGCTTGAACTTGTCCTATTACATTTGGTCCAGTGGTAACAGTTGCGTTTCCTTCAGCAGAATATATTGCATCTTTATCAATTAATGCTCTACTTACTTTATTTTCTTGAAATACAATTAAGTTTGTATCTTCAGCATAAAGCTTTTGTATTGAGCCGTTAGCTGGGTCAACACTTTTAACAATATCTTCACCTATTGAAAATACATTAGTGTTATTAATTCCTGTTCTTGAATTAAATATTCCAGAATAAATCATAGAATTAATTCTATTTGAAGAATTAGGCTCTTCTTCTACAAGATAAGCTTTTACACCATATCCTGCGGTAGTATTATTATAACCACCACGTATTCTAGCTTCTTCAATACTCCAGTTTTTACTGCTAGCAGGATCTGCAGGCGTTGGAGATGAACCAATTGGGTACTGTGTACCATTACATCCGTTCCATACTGGAGCGCCTGAGCTACTAACTGTCTTTCTTAAAATGAAGCTATTAAAATACTTTACTTCTATTATTGCAGGCATATATTATTATTACTTATTTATAGTATAAATTACTTATTGGTTTTTTCTATTAGGCTGAGCAGTTTGTTTAATTTTCTTACCATTAGAATCAAATTGAGCAGTCCATCTTCTATCTTGATCAGTATAAGTAGAAGTTGTAGTTTGACCTATTCCATTTGTGTGAGAATTTGAATTACCATATTCACTGTTTATAGATCCATCTGTAGCGGCACAATACGAATGAAAACCTCCCGCTGTTTGATTTAATCCATTAGCTGTAGTTAATGGAATTGTTAAATTAGGATCTTTATATAGTTGTGTTATATATTTAAAATGCCATTCCCTTGCATATACTTCTGTTGCTATTGGTTGTGTATTTTGTGCAGTAGTTCTATTAGCTTGTCCACTTGAAATCCAATAAGAAAAAGAAGTTGCTGTGCCATAGGCAGATGGATAATAAAAATCACCAAAAGTTATTTGTGTTTGAAATTTACCAGAAAACATTTCTGTACTATGATAAATACTTCCGCTTGGTGGACATACACCTTGGTTAAGTATTGTTCCAGTTACTGTTATTGGCACACTTGTGCTACCACTGCTAGCAATTCCGTATGGAAAACCTACTATCAATCTATAATCACCAAATTTATCTGGTGTTGATTCATAACCCTGATCTTTACCTATAGCAAATGTTCTATTTGCTTTTGCTGATAAGCTAGACGAGTTTTGACTTGATTTTGCCTGTACAAAAACATTAGCTACATCTGTTGAAAATAAAGTATTACTACTACCCTCTGGAGTTCCTTGAAGATTAAGAGAACTTGTTTCATTTTTGTTTAATAAAACCCCTTTATTACTAACTGAATTAGTATCATTAGGCAAGATTGCGGGATAATCACTTTTTTGTTGCCCTCCAAATTGTATAGGTAAACCTTCAATATCAACAGCTTGTACCCAATTATCATTTCCCGCTAAACTATCAGCGGCAGAGCGATATTGTAAATATGCAGGCCATTTTAAATTTAAAGTATCATTAGTGTTAGATGAATTAAAAGAATATTGATTTAAAATAAAATCAACACTTATAAAACCGGTCCCAGCGGATAAATCACAATCATCTTGATCACAGCTTACTTTAGCTTTAGAATTAAAATTGCTATTTTTCATTTCCCCCTGACTAAATCCGCCAATGTTTGTACAATTAGATGGCCCTGTAAATCTTTTTTGTTTATAGCTTTCTACTAAATCAGTATCTAATTCTAAATCAAGCTCTCCTTGGTTTCTACTTATTGGTTCATTAGCTGATGCATTGGTTTTATTAGCAACCCAATAAATTCCATAAGCTTGGTTTTGAATAGCTATTACTGATGGAATATAAGGAAAAATAGTATTGTTAAATCCACAATTAGTAGGTTCTTCACCAAATATAATATTAGTAGTACAGGTAGTAGATAGGCCACCTGCGTCGGATAATTTTATAACTGCAGAAGTAACGCCGGAAGCTTCCCCAGATGATTCAGTCATAACCCCAGTAGTGGGGTTAATAGACAAAGTATTTAAGCTAGGTGTTGTTGAAACAAGTTCCCATGTTAAGTTTTCTGTTTGTTTATTGCCCGCCGCAATAGACCCATTAACTCCTGTAAAAGTCGCAACAGTAGTTTCGCCTTGTTGTACACTTGTTGAGGCATTGCACGGCGTTATTGTAGGCGCAACATTTGTTAATGAACCTGTTGCTGTAAGCGTGGAATTTATCCCACCTCCTAGAACACCTAAAGTAAATGTATATGATTCCTTAGTAGAACCATTAACCCCGTAATAAAAATTACTTGTTGTTTTTAAATACCATCTATTAGGGGTACCTGGTACTTCAACTAATTCCCAACCAGATCTAGGAGTCCCAGTACCATCAACAACACTATTTAATGTTACTACAGATGAATTTATAGGCTGATCTGTAATGTCTAAAGGAGCAAATTCTCCCGTAACTGCTGTACCAATAGGATCAGCTTCAGATTGAGAAAAGTTCCATAAATCTAAACCAGTAGCTTGGTTTGTTCCAGTTGCAATTGCTTCATTTAAATCAGATATTAATCCAGTTGTTGAAGTTTCCCAAAATATATCTAATCTTGATTCTTCTGGATTTGTTTCATAAATACCTAATAATATATTGTAATTTCCCCCACTGTGTACATTAGCCCCAATTGGATTTGCTAAATTACCTTGAGTTAATCTAGCTAATGAAGGATTTGATGCAGATTGATAAATATCCACATAATTAGTGACACTGCCCAATAAATCATCTTCTTCTCCTATTGTAGATACAGTATGTGATTCTCTACCAGGATAATACTGTTCATTAAAAGTAGGCCCTCCTGATAAAACATTATCTGGAGTTACTCTACCAAAAAGCTGCACGGAACTTCTATATTGTTTTTGATTTGGACCAACCTCATTTAAATCTCTTGGTACTTTATTAATATTATCATTTAAAAGAGTAATATAAGCAATGGTATTTTTTGGATCGTCTAAATTACCACCAGGATCTTCATTTAAAATACCTGGTAAATAAACATTGTAATAATCTTGTTCTGTTTGTTTTACAACAATTTTATAAGAATACCATCCTAATGGATTATAATTAGATGAATTAGAAGTACCATTATATAATCCTGGCCAACCGGTTTGTAGGTCTGCTGGATTATTAGGTATAATACTATTAAATAATACTTTTAAAGCATCTCCAGGCCATGTAGCTGGGACATTATCTGTGGAATCCTTATATGGATGATAATATGTTGATCCACCAAAAGAGCCTGAGGCCCCTCCAATATCACCATCATTTACTATAGATAATATTGTTGATGAAGATCTGCCGTATTTATCAGATAAAACCACACCAACTTGGTAGTTCCTATTTTGTTTTATAGTATGTGTGGGGTATTCAACAATGCTTGTGGTGTTTGTTGAAACGTTCCCACTGGTAACATTAAAGGAAGATTTGTTAAATGCTCCTACATTATAATCTAAATATTCTGGAGGTGTATGTTTATCTTGAAAATTACTATATACAATTCTATTGCTTATTATTTCTTGGCCTAATGCTCTTACAGGTATTTTATCATATACTCTTATTATATCGGAATCAGGTAATGTTCTAAAAGGCTTTCTTGCTTGATAATTGTATTCAAAAACAGAAGTTGTTGTTTCTTTAATTTCTTCTTGTGTAATAACATCTACCACTTGAACAGCAATTTGATCTGATTCTTTGTAAAGAATTTCTATTTCTGTTATTTTAAAGTCATTAAATGTATTGCTACCAATTGTCGGCAATGGAATTTGAAGTAAAATATTATCTACCTTATTTTCCATAAATTCAACAATAGTACTTCTATATGCCGCATTTTCTGCTTCAGTATTACCACTAACATTAGTATCTTCTACTAAAAAATAACCGTCTTGTTTTGGTATAAAGGCTGGTTGAGTAAAAGGAGCAATTATAGAATGTTCACCATCATCAAATATATATCTATAACTAAACCTAACAAATTTATCCTCTAAAAAATCAGGATCCCCTGCGTATTGAGCATCATAATTTGGATTAGCAGTAACGCCATCAGGAAGCAATAAACTAGTTTTATCTAGCATTGTAGTTTCCCATATAGAATTAACTTCTCTGTATAATTCAATGGGCTCATAAGGGTTTAACTTTGCTACAGAGATTTGATCTTCCGTTGTATAATAACCAGGAACTTGAGTAGCAGAGGTGATATTTATTTTTCTTGGTTGATTTCTATTGTCAGTCCAAAATAATAAATTTTCTAATATATTAACTCCATATACTGTATTGGTAGTTGAAAAATTTAAAAAACTTCCCTCTACAAGTTTAGCTGTATCTCCGTTTAATACATTATAAGAATATATAAAGTTTTTTGCAGAAGGACTATATGTTGGTTGAAAGCTAGGATTAGGATCAGTATAATTAGTCAAAAATACATATATAACATTATTTGTAGCATCTGTAAATTGGCCTATTGTAACCAAATCATTTACTCCAGTTATAACCCTAAAGTCTACTGCTTTTTTATTACCTAAAACGTTTTGTAATGCACCTACATCAGCACCTTCTGATTTACTAACTTGTATATTAATTCCTTCACGATATTCCCCAGATGGTATTAATCTATCATCTAGGTCTTGATTCATTTTGGATTTAATAAAAGCATTTTTAACTTCTGCCATTTAATTTTAGTGTTTAATCCATTTAGATTTACCTCTCATTACTTGAGTTATTTCTTCAAGCTTTATGTTCGATAATCTTATTTTAGTATTTCTAATTTTTGTGCTTTTATCTTTCTTTAAACGATTTACAATGTACTCAGGTACATTCATACGCCCATGCATAATTGCATGCAACACATAAGCATATATTGCATCCTCAGCTAATTTTGGGATACGCATATCAGCAGTATAAGCTAATCCATCAGAAATATATTCTAATATAATTACCGCATTAACTAAGTCACTTGAAAAAGAAAACTTACCTTCTCTTTCGTTTATTGTAAACCATCCGTTAACTTGTGATGTTTCAGGATCAGTTCCGTATCTTTGACCATAAAAACCTCCGGGTCCCCACGCGCCCCACCAATCAATATCTAATCCAGCACTAATGTCTGCAACATTAAAACCTCCATTAATTAATTTTTTATTAGCAGTACCCCATCTTTCTTCTGTGGCATATTGACTAGCCAATAAATTGTCGTCATAATTATCTTGTAACGGCAAACCATCATCATCTTGTGGTAATAAAGAGTATGGGTTTGATGTTAATGTTGTAGGATATATAATGTGCTTAACACCTAAAGAATCTACCCATGAGCATTTAACATAATTTACATAGTCTTGCGGAATTGGAACAGATAAACTTGCAGGAACTTGTAACTCTTGTGACTTAATACTTTTTAAAGTATCATAACTAAGTTCTTGTAATCCACGCTTTACATGAAATATTACATCTGTTCTTTTAACGCTTTGTATTAGCTTTCCAGTGCCTACATAAGCAACCATAAAGTTATTTATAACATCATTTACGCTTAAATATGAATAGTTATTATAATTCTCTTGTACAGTAGTGCCAAAAGCATCTTCATTACCGTAATTACCACCTGTTTCAGATTTTAATTGTACAACAACAAAGCTATTAGTAAGAGGTGCTGCGGCTAATGTTATAGTATTTTTAGTTACCGTGTATTCTGCCACATACTCTGCAAAACTACCAGGTAAACCTGTTTGGCTTAAATAAAGAACAAAGTTGTTCAAAGCATAAGCATTAATAGTAGGACTATAACTTCCAAATTTTAAATCCGTATCAAATGTGCAAACAAAACTTGTTTGTCCTTCTGTAACTAAAAACCCTTGAGCTCCGCTATAATATTGTCTATTTGTTTCGGTTATTAAACCGCCATCAGGTTTTGCCATTGCTTATTAACTTTTTTTATTTATTTCTTCTGCTTGAACTTGCTGTGCAGCAATTTGTACAATTTGTGGATCTCTTATTACAATACCAGCATATATTAATATTTTTAATATCACTTCCGTTTGCTCTGATTCGTGCAATTCAAATTGAACAGAGCCATTTGGCTGTGTTGTAGCGTCGTATGTATTTTTGTTATATATATATTGCCCTAAGTTACCAGTTGTAAAACCCCAAACAACATTATTAGGCTTTCTAACATAATCAACCTGAATATTACTTATTATAGTTGTGGGTTTAACAAAAAGCTTTTGATTCTCGTATAAATATACGGGCCAATCTATTGAGGGTTTTGTTATAGGTGATTTATCAATGTAAGTAAATTCACCTCTTTGAAGTCTTTGTAGTTCTACTTCATTGTCATATGTTACAGTACCAAGCCTATAAAAAGATACAGTGGCTCCATAGCCATCAGTTGTTGGTAATGTAAAATAAGTATTAGTGGGTGTAGTATTATTATATACCGCATCACCAAATGTTTTAAATATAGATATTTTTTCATCTAAGTTAGCAACTCTGTCCGCATAATCTGTATCTGTTTGCTGAACACGCAATTGTTGATTCAAGTCTTCAAAATACTTTTCAAATATTTCAAGTTGAACTTGTGTGCCAATCTTATTAAATTCAGCAGGAGTCATATATCCTCTCTGTTCTTTATTAAGTATTAGCAACACTGTTTGATATACAGTATTTACGTTTATTGCCATTTTGTATTTTTTATTATTTACAGCAAATAAGCCACCATAATAGCGGCTTACCTACTATAAAATATATTACATGTTATTTTAGTTTTTTCTCTATTGATCTAAAAACTTCTGTGCCTTCATCTGTTTTAAAGAAAGCTGCCATAGCTGAGTATGGATTTTCATCAAACGGAACAGTCATTAGTTTGCGATCATTTGCACCCCACATAAATGTTCTTTGATCCTGAGATATTTTTATGATTCCTTCTTCAGTAGCTCTAATTGCTACGTTACGAAGTTGAACGTTATCATCACTGGCTAATTCCATAAATAAACTAGGATTACGTTTTGCGAATAATAATAAATCTCTTTTTATTTCTTTAGAACCCATTATAGATACAGTAGAACCAATTTCAACTCTTAAAATAGCTTCTGCTTGATCTATATCCATATTCTTAGCTGCATTTAATGCATCAAGTTGTAATTCTAAATCAGTTAATTCATCTGCAGCCTCTAAAACAGCATCAAATTCTTCAAATACTTTACCTTTTTTAGGATGAAATATTGATAATAATTTTTGTAAATTTTGTTTTTCTTTAGGTACTGTTAGTGTACCGTTTTGAAAAATAATGTGACCTAAAGTAGCCTCACCTTTTTGTTCGCTAACAAATACAGAATTTTGATTTGTTGCGTATCTTATTTCTTTTTGTTCCCCTAAAGTAGCATCAAACCATAATAATGGAAACCTACTAGTATGTTTAGAAGCTAATGTATACGTTAATGGGCTATGAGCTCCAGTTAAATAATAACTTCTATCTTTTATTTCCCATTCCGGTTTAGCGGGAGTTTTAACTTTTTTTTCTATTACTGTTGTGTTAACAGTTTCTTCTTGTTGTGGGATGTCAATAACATCATCCACGATTTTCTTTTTTGCCATGATATAATATAATTAAATAATTTAAAAAAAGGTTAGCCGGAGAAGTTAATCCCCGGCATTACCTTTATAGTAATTGATTATGCAGAAGCAGTAAACAATACAAAGTTGTTAGCCGCTTGTACAACTAAACATCTTTCAGAAAGGAAGTGAACTTCCATTGCATCAAGATCAGAAGTATAAGCTCCACCAACAGAACCAGTTAACCAAGATTTCATTCTACGATCGTCAGCTTGTGAAGCTCTATAACGTACGTGTAAGAATGGTCTACGGATATTAGTTCCAAGAATTTGATCGTATACAGTTGAAGTACCAGCAGGTACAAGTACACCATCAATACCAGATCCTACTTCACCAGCGCCATTAGTAGCACCACGAGTAGAAGCATCGTTTAAGTATTTCCAGTCAGTCTTATAGAAATCATAAGATCCTCTACGGAAACCAGTGAATCCAAGATTCAATGCCATTTCTTCAGAGTTTTCAAATAATCCATAAGCAGTTCCACCGTTTGCTCCAGCAGAAAGACCAGCTAACATATCATCAAAATCAAGAGACGTTTGGCGATTTAAGAAAAGCATGTTTTCTTCAATAGCTCCTTGAGTATCTAAATTTTTAAGAATGTTATCAAAAGATCCAAGACCACCAACAGCAGTAAAGTTATTAATAACGTTACCTCTTGCTTGAATAGCAGCAAAAAGACCTTCAGTTCCTTTATAGCCATCAGCTCCTAATGTAGATGTTCCAGAAACTAATTCTCCTTCAACTACAGACATTTCAAGATAATCTTCAAAACGTAAACGAGTTTCAGATTCAGCTTTTAAATACCATAAATATCCAGATGCTCCAGCTTCAGTAGCAACTTCAACCCATCCGATTTGAGCAGTATCAGATCCAGAGATAGAATACTTTTCTTTAATAATGATAGGTGAATTACTATACTGAGTAAAAGAAGGAGTTACCGATTTAATATCAGAATCAGTTGTTCCTTTTTTGTATTCAGAACCATATACAAAGATTTTAAGTGCTCCTGCTGTTGCAGAAAGAGCAGTCATATCAGCCACTGTATAAGGCTTAACTGTAATAGTAGCTAGAGTAGCAGAAGTGTTTACACTATCTGTTACAAAAACTTTAAGATCTTGCCCAGTTGCAGGATCAACCACTACTAATGTTTGATTTTTAGAAATAACGTTAGCTACAAAACCAGGTCCAGCTGTTGCGTCTAATGCAAAAGTTAAAGTAGTTTCAGTTGCTTTAGTTACATCGTTGTATGCAATATGCAATCTATTTTGTTCTGACCATACTACTTGATCAGAAGTCATTGGCATTTCAGCACCTACCATACGTAAGAATCCAGAAAGTGTACGGTTTCCGTAACGCTCTACTTCTGCTTCATAAATCTCAGGAAGATACTGTTGTGCGAAATCATTGGTTCCATTTGTGAAATCCAAATAGTTACTCTCAAGAAGTTGTTGCTTCTGTGAGGGTTTAATTGACCCGTATTCGGGTGCTACAGCTACTGTTGCCATAATTTTAATTTTTAATTGTTAAATTTTTTTGTTTTTACTTTTAGTTTCGAAGAATCAGCACCGCTTATAGCTCTAACTTTTAAACCTTGTATGTAGACATCACCTGGTGATTGTCTAGGTGTAGCGTCAATGTTTTTGGAGCTATTTACGACTTCCTTAACAGCATCTGCTTTACCCTGTTCATAAAAATGGTTTGCAATTTTGTCTACATTTTCAGCGGCATACATAGCTTTATGATAACCTTTGGTGTCAACAACATCTCCTTTATCATTCAAGAACTTCTTGATTAGATTGTTTATATTTGACTGGTTTTCAGCAACTTGATTAGTGTTTTGAACATTATATCTAAATTTCTTTTCTCCAATAGCGAAATCAAAACCTTTGAAATCATTGTTAAAAAGTTCTTTAGTATTGTTTTTAAAACTTTCATGTTGTTGTTGAGCTATGCCCTGCTCTTCATTATATCGATTAAAAAACTCCATCGCTTTTTGTTGTTCTTGGGTAGTACCAGGTCTCAACTTGATTTCCTCGTAATATTTACCTTTAAGATCTTCTAAATGCGTTTTTGCTTTTGCAACCTCTTCTTTAAAAGCGAGTTTTTTCTTTCTGATGTCTCGCTCATCATCAATATCTTCATCCCAACTAAAAGCATCTTCTATTAAAAAAGAAACTTCTTCTGCATCTAAATGAGGCCGGGTTGTTTTATAATATTCTTTTAATAATGCAGTGTTATCTATGTTTGAATAATCAGCATTAAGGCGAACGTAATCTTCTACGCTTCCACCTGTTTCTTCCATAAATGAAACAAGTTTTTCAATATTTTCAGGTAATTGTTTTCCAGTAGTTTCTTTGTTTTCAATTGCTTCATTAACTTCTTCAGTTAACTTAGTCGCTTCTTCAACAACTTCTTCTTCTGTAATTTCCTGAATTACTGTTACTTCTTCTTCATTAACCTCTTCGGCAACGACTGTGGGCTCTTCGTTTCCTTCGACCACTTCTTGCAATCCCACTTCGGGTTGTTCTGTGCGTAACACGCTTTCATCTGCGCTTTGCTCTTGAATGGCATCTTCTTCTTTTTTAGGGGTTAAATCAACTTTAATAAGATCAGCATTCTGTGCTAATTTTTTTATTGAAGGTTTTTTCTTTTGTATTTTAAAATCCCCTTCTTGTTTTACTTGTTCTGACATGATATAATAATATAAAATTGGTTAATAAATGTTACCTAGGCGTAAATTGTTCTAGGCCAAATCCACCCAGGCTGTCGTTACCGGATGATTCAAAGTTCTTAGGTAATAAATCATTTTGTCTTTGATCTATTAATTCAGACTGTTGAGTTCCTTGTATACGAACTCTTTTATCTTTTCTGTCTTCAATCTGTCTTTCTTTTTGTGTATCAGCTTGAGCTTTAATTTGAGCTAACTGCATTTGATAATTAAATTCTTCCGCCATTAGTTCACGTTTAATTTGAGCTTCAGTTTGTAATCTTTGAATTTCAAATTGTGATTTAGCTTGCTCAATACTTACTTTTTCTTGAGTTAAAGCTTGTTGCTTTTGTACTTCTGCTAACGCAGCAGCTTCTGAGGCTTGAGCATTTGCTTGTGCTTGTGCTTGAATATTAGCAATTTGCTGTGCCTCTGCTGCTTCTTGTTTTTTCTTTCTTTTAAACTTAAGTAATTGATTGGCTAATTTTAAGTTTTTAATCTCTCTAATATCTATTGCATCTTCAAGATCAATACCACCAGATTGTAAAGCTACTTGTATGTTTTGTTCAAGCTGTGCTTTTTCTTCATCATCAGGTTCTAACTCTAAATAAATACCAAAATCATGTAAATTAAGGTTTGAAATTTCTTCTAATGTTTTAACATTAAATGTTGAAATACTATTTTTTAAAGCGTTAGCTGTAAGTGGAAAGCTTAAAGCATCTGCAATTCTTAAAGAAATATTTTCACATACTCTTAAATATATATACATTCCACCTTGTAATATATGTCTTGTAGCAACATTAGATGCATTAGCAGCCATTTTTTGCAGACCAACTAAAGCGTTTTTGTCTGGATTACTTCCATCTACTGCTTCATTAAGGCCAGTTACGTCACGTATCATTTGTAAATAATACTGATATGTGTTTATTAAAGAAGTTATTTTGCCTTGACCAGATGAAGTCGCTAATTCTTGTACAGGTATTTTGCCTCTATTTAAATCACCGTCTTGAGTTAATGATCTACCAACAATACTACCCGTTTGAAAATACATATTCAATGCTTCAGCAGGATTATAATTAGTTCCGTTACCAAGATCTACTTCCGCTAATCCATCCATATCTAAGAATACACCATCAGGAACTATTCTTGACATAACTTGCTGTAGTTTTAAATGAGTTAATTGAATCATATCAGCAAAACTTGTAACTCTGCTAACTATTGACTCAATTTTACCTTTATACATTCTTGGTGCAGCAATTGTATAATTCATTTTAACTTTAGTAGTATCAGCATAAGGTCTAGTCATATGCTCAGCTAATCTCCAGTCTAGCATTGTATTAGTCCCTAATACTTTAGCACCAGAATATAAAACTTCTATACTTCTTGACACTCTTTTAAAGTTGTCATTTTCTGGCGGATTAAATTCATCTGTTTTTTGAATAACTTTTTCTAATCCACTTTCAGTTTGTTTTATTTTAAATACTTGATTATTATATGTCTTGTATTCAAAATAGAGTACTTGAACAGTATTACTATCATAATTTCCCCAGCCAGTAACATATTGGCTGTTGCCAGGCATGTTTTGAATATTTTTTAATTCTTCTTCAGATATATTAGGAAATTCTTTTTTTAATTCTGGAATTGTTATTGCTTTAATTTCCCCAGCATAATAAATATCTTCAAAATTAGGATCTTCTGTATATGAATAAACTAAATAGGATGGGTCTACATAATCAACAGTAATACCGTTGCTTTTATTAAAGCTTGTTTTTGCTGCACCAATACCAATAACAGTTAAATCGTAATTTACTCTTCTTTTAATTGATTCATATTTATTAAAATCAAGTACATTATTAATAGCTTCTTCTTCTGCTATTTCAATAGCCTCCTTATAACTAGTTTGTAACATTATTTCTAGTTCTTCTGGCGTTTCTGGCAATTGATCTGCGGGTATAGATGAATTAGAAAAATCTTCTCCTAATATTTGATTACCAATTTGCTGAAGTTCTTGTGTATACATGTCACGTAATACAGCTTTAGCATAATTTGTTTTTTTCTCAATAGATGCTGGATCTTGAGCATATGCTTTTATTTCAACTTCTTTTTCTGATATACCATTTACTAAAATATCTACAAACTTTGGTATTACAGGAACTGGTTTCCAATCTAAATTAAGATAAGATAAATCACCATTAATAGATAATTCATCTTTATATTTTTGTATTGATTGTTCACCTCTTGCATATAATCTTAATGAATGAAAATTATTCCAATTAGTTAAATATCTATTACCGCTAGTTCTACCTTGATCAAACCATTCTTGTTCTATAGCGTGTGCTACTTGAGTACCATATTCTAAACTAGATTTTTCAGCATCGCTAACTACTTGGCTAGGAAAAGAACTATTAGTATTTGTTTGTATATTCATTTAAAGTATAATTTTTGAGGTACCACCATCATTATTGTATTTTTTAAAACCTAAATTAAAACTTGGTCTTATTGTTTTATTAATAGGTGTATACCTATTTTTATTACAAGCCATTATAGCAAGACCGGAGCTAATAGAAGCATCATGAGCAGTTCTTTTGTTTATATTGAATCTAGCCCAATCGTTTAATGTTCTTTGAAAATACATATCTCCATAGCCTTCACCTAAAAATCCTACATAAGTTTCAATGTACGATTCAATTGCTGCTGCGTGAGCTTGTTTTATATCTTCACTAGAGTTTGGTATTCCACCTATTTCTTTTTCAGTTACAGATAATTTATTCCAAATTTTATCCGGTCTATTCATTGAAAACCCTCTGTAACCTCTTCTTTTTAAATAATATAATAGTCTTGGTTTGTTATTCTCTGCTAATATTGGCATTCCATAAAATACCAAAGCCATTAAAACATCTTCAAAAAATATTTCAGCAGTTTGTGGTCGGGCAATGTATTCTAAAAAGAAATGGTTTGGCGGAACATCTTCCATTGAAAATTTAGTTAAACCATGTAGAGATCCATTAGATGCTCTTGTATCAACTGTACCCGATATATCATAACTATCACAGCCAAATGCTCCTAGGTCTTCATTGCCAGGATGTTTCAATCCATTCTTTATTATCACTCGGTTTTGAAGGTTTTTATTAGGAACCCAAGAAACTTTAAATCTACCTGTTTTATTTGGTACAAATATTACCCTTGTATCTTTTAATCCATTCTCCCATTGAAAACTTCCTGTAGTAACTACAGATGTGTTTCTTAAATCTTCGTTATAATCTACTTGCTCATATATTTTTGCTAGATTAAATAAAGATTGTTTTGTTTCATCCCTAAAAGCATGTTGCTCTGTTCTGGGAAATTGACGATAAAATTCATTTAAACCGTCTTGATCACTTTTTAATCCTTCAACTTCGTTGTCCCAGTGCTCAATAACTCCAATGTCAATCCATTGTCCATCAACTCCTTTGATCGGTTCTTCTGGAGTTTCGAATACAGGTAATCCATAAGTATCAATGAATCCTTCGAAGTTCCATTCCATAGGTATGAACAAACTATATAGTCCTGAGCTAGTCTGTCCATTGCGGTTTCTTTTGGTAACATTTGATTCGTCATAAAGTTTTTTAAAGTTATTTCCTCCTTTATCTAAAGCATTTGATGTTGAACCCATCATACACTTACCTATAATTTTACTACCTAATCTTAATGTTGTTTTTGTAACCCTCCAGTTGTTGAGGATATTATCTGGCCTCTCCCATTTCCCTGATTCGTCGTGTACGAGGAGCCTAAGTTTCTCCCCATCATATGAGTTGTCTCCTGTATTCTTCCAGTCGATTGTTGTGTCAAGCCCTTCAAGTTCTTCTCTGGTCTCTTTGGCAGTGATGGACTTACGGGTAAGTTTTGAGGCGGGGACACGATACGCGAGTTCAGTCTTGGGACGGTCCATTCCGTCCTGTATTGGCTTAAAAAAGAATGGATAGTTAACGGATATTGGAACAACCTTGTCTGTAAACATCTTTTTAGCATCAGCTCCTGTTTTACTGAGTATGCCGAAACGGGCATCAGAAGTGCTTGTGGCCTGATTAACTGTCTCGGAACTGGACATAAAACTAAATCCCGATCTTCTATTCTTAAGGTAACACATCCCGTATGCTCTTGTATCGGCTTTGCAAGCTTCCCAAAAGATGAAGAAAATTCTGTTTGCTTCCCTATAATCTGGTCTCCCCACATCAATCTTGGTCCACTGCAAGTACATGTAATGAGTGCCAGTAATATAAGTTGGAACTTTATTATTATAGAACCAATGCCCCTCATCACGTTTTGTAAACTCATCATCAATATACCCATACCATTTATTTTTAAAATTATCAGGGTATGTTTCCCAATCAAAAACAGTTTTTATTCTGCTTAAATCTTTAGGATATTCACTTGCCACCCATTTATTTTCAGTATTAATAACATCTTTAGGTACAAGGGGCAAAGCTATTCTTAGATTTTGTATTTCTAATATCTCGCCTATTTTGCCTGTTTTACTAATAACTACAATATCGTGTTCTTTATTGTAACCATATTCCCATTTACCATATCGATTATTTTTATTTATAATCTTTTTCTTTATGGGATCAACTGTTTTTACAAGAGTTTGCTCGTACACTATTTAGATCTTTTTTCAGCAAAACCGCTAAAACTTTCTTTTTGTTTTATTGGTTTATCTTCTATTAGATTTTTTTCAGCTTCAATGCGATTTAAAATTTCAAAAGCATCAAATATTGCAAGCTTTTTTGTGGCTGCAGCATTTTTTAATCTATCGGCAGATATATCATCTTCTGTACCAGTAACTATTTTTTCTTCAGCTACTTTAATTAACTCCTCAACTGCTTTCTGCCCAGCTTGGATTATACTTAATTTCGTCTCCTTTGTATTCATATTTAATTACAATATCATTTGATTTCATGCAATATAATCTTTCGTTATCTATAACAAAATCATATTCGCTGTTTGGAGTATAACCTACAAGGTCTCCAGGATTGATTTTAAGCTTGTTTAAGGAGCTATTGTCATACTTTAGTATACCAATAAGCTTTTGTTCTTTTTGAAGCGAAAATTTATCTTTATTTTTTAGCGGTGCAACGAAGCATCTATCACCAAAACTTTTCCAGTCTTTATTATTTTTATATAAATAAATTTGGTCTGCAGCACAAAAATATAAATTGTCTTTAAAAAGAGATCTACTGTCTTTTTGTTTACCTCTAATGTCATAGAATCTTCTAAACACATTGTGATGTATTACAACAGTATCACCAACTTTTATATCTGTTTTATATGCTAATGGTATCGCGACCACTTCAGCTATATTATTTACAAATTTCCAGCTTTCTATTTTAGTATTTACTATTAAGCTTTTGTCACCAACTTTAATGCTATTATCGTATCTTTCACCTACAGGCTTAACGATAAAATCATATATACTTTTCATTAATATTCAAGATCGTATTCAACGGATATTGCCATATTAGAATTAAATTTCTTCCATGGCATTACCTCGTTGTTTTTCTTTATATAAATGTTATAAGAATTATCTTGTTCATTAAAAAGAATATAAGCTATTTCATGGCCACCATATACTTGTTGGCCAACAGAATAATGCATTGCTTCATTCTTGTAGTCAGAACCAATACTTATTTTTCTTATAACAGAACTCACTATTCAGTATCTTTAACTATTTCTGTGTAAGTACCAGTTTCAATGTCAATACTTATTGCACCATATTCTTTTTCAAGGTCTGCTTTATATTCTTCAATAGAATTATTAAGTTCAGCTTGCTTATGCAACAAAAGATGCTTTTGAGTTTCAACATACCCAATGTCTCTTAAAAGAGTGTTTAATTCTTTTTGTTGATCTTGAACTTTAGTTAATTGTTCTTTTGTAATTTGGTTTTCTACTTTTTCTTCTACTTTTTTCATTTGATTAAATTTAATTGATTACTATTTACTTTGTTTTGTCTTTTAATTTTTCATAGGTTCTTAAACCGCCTAATCCTAGCATACCTAAAAGTACGGTCATAAGGTGTTCCATTTGCAGTGCGGGTGGTATCTCTTCAGGCTGTAACACCCAAATAAATAAATCACGTATAACAAAATTATATGCTAAAGCAAACCCACAAATCCATCCAATAAATGGACGCCAACCTGCAACAAATATACTGCGATGGCCAGCCTCTATTTCATTTATTTTGGTTTGTAAAGATATTAATTCATTGGGATCTAATTCTTTACCCTTAATAGCTTCTCTTATTTCCCAGGCTAAATTACCAGCAACAGATTTATTTCCACCACCACCTTTTAATAAGCCTAGTAATAAGTTCCACATATATTATGCTTTTTTAGATCCTGATTTAACTTCACGCTTTGTTTTCTTGTATTTAGGCTGTTCAATAGTTGCTCCTTTAACAACAGACGATGATGATGATCCGATTAAAGACTTAGGTTGTACTGTTCCTTTTACAAATTTATCTTCTGAGCTTCTTCCTGATTCTGTTACTCCTGTAACTGTTTTACCTACTGGCTGTCTTTTTCCGCCGCCTGTAGTGCCAACAAATGCTTTGCCTTCATAGGGTCTAATAACACTTTCAGTTGATTTACTCCATAATCCTTTTTCAAAACCTTCAGGCGCGCCCGGGTCCACAAAAGGTTTTATTTTTTTATCTTTAGGATCTGTAAGATTAAAAGGTGATTGTGGTAATTTAAATGCCATTGTTTTAGTTTTTAGTTTTAGTTTTGTTATACGCTTCTCTTTCCCAAGGAAGATTTTTATCACCTTCATTCATTTTAGATCTTGGGTATCTTTTACCTTTCCAAAATACAGCAGAATCATTATAATCTAAATCACCTCTTTTCATTTGATCTATATGAACTTTTTCGTGATCTATAACTTCTTGTATTTGTTTAGGATTATCTACATTTTTATTTATAAGTATAGAGCCATTTCTATCCGCCTTACCCAATACACCATCTTCCAAGTCCACATTGTAGATTGGAGTGTTATCAATAGTGTAAGGTTTATTATTTAGTTTGAACGGCATTGTTATAGGGAAACATTTGATTTAATGCATCTTTTCTTTTACCACATCCACAAGGGATATTTAAACCTTCTGACACTTTATCAACTATTGTTTTAATTCCAGTAGCAGTTGTAATTTTTTCAACAGTATCACCTAATCCTTTACTTTCCATAATATTTTATTTTGAACAATGTTTGCTCATCCAAGAACCTTTCATTTGCATTGGAGATTTAGAACCATACATAGAAGGTCCTTCACCTGCACCCATTTCTAATGCTTTTTTCTTTTCGTAATTACCAGCTTTTGTATCTCCAGCTTTATAATCCGCTATTGCATTTCTTGAATAATCTTGAATAACTTTTGCTTTACTTTTCATTGTTTTAGTTTTATATATTAATTAACATTTCCACCTGCGTCTTGCAGCACAAATTCTTTTCTCTGGTGTTTTAGAACAGTTTATACTATGCATTTTCATTTGTCCTTTTGATCTGGCACAATATGATGTTCTGCGTTTACCTCCACCCGGTTGCGGTGCTTTTAAATCGCCGCCAGTTTCTTTATTATATGCTTTACGACCAGCTGCAGTCATTCCTGCACCTTCTTTCGCTGTTAAAAAATGCCTACCTTTTCCTTTAGTAGTTTTTCTAAGCTTTGCTAATGGTGATTCATACATATTAAAATAATTTATAAATAGTTGTTCCTTGTTCTTTGTAAGCTTTTAAAACTTGTTTTCTATTTTGGTCGTCTGACACAAAACTAACATGCACCCAAGCTGGATTATCATTACCTCCAAATTCCCAAATTAAATTATCAAAACTTAAATTGTCTTTTATGTAATGAAACATTTCAGCGTTTGTTTTATGTCCAAAAACATCATCAATGTCAATAGCTCTACCCTCACAGTGTTGTGATCTTTCAGATCCTCCAATTGCACTGTTTAATCTTGCACATCGAAAAAATGAGTTAACTCTAATTGGTCCACCGACCCATTCTCTAAGTGGTTCAAATACCTTATTAGCAACTAAAGACATATTTGCAAGCTCATATTCATCAGGAATATTCACGATACCTTTTCTTGTGGCTGTTGAAGACCTAATTGCTTCATTATAAGATATATGCTTACTTATCATATTACTTATTTTTCTTTTTGTTTACTAGCTCTAGCCATCTATGTACGGTATAGCCAATAGTGACTAATAACAATATTATTTTCAATGCTGGTTCTATGTTTGTCATGCTTAATGCAAGCGTCCCTGCATTCATTGCATAAAGCTTAATATCAATTACTCCCATTGCCCTTAATATAAGTTTTATGCGTAATAGGTCCTGCAGAATATGGGGGCTCATCCATACTTAGCTTCATACCGTTTTTACCACTGCTAGAACCTTTTCCCATAGGAAAACCTGTAGTATCTAAAGGACCGTCCCATAGAGCATTAGCTCCGGTCATCCCGTGGTTTTCAATTTTTTGTACTGCTGGTGTTTTTTTAATTTTCATAATTTATATTTATTAATCTTCGTAACCTTCAATTCTTGCTTTAATAACATCAGCTCTGGTAATTTCTCCATCACCATTTTGATCTTTAAAATATAAAGGAGCTCTATTACCTAAACTCATTTGTCGTTGCTCTGGGCTACCATAAATGTTTTGTGCCGTTTGAGAAATTGCATCGTTAAATACAGGCTGAGCGTTACCCATTGTATTACTAGGTGCAGGTGGCGCAGGAGGTACCATTGATGTTTGAACTGGCATTCCAGTCATAGGGTCTATCATTTTAGTAGGTGCATTTCCAGCTGTAGCTTTCATGTCTTGTTCGTATGTTGGCATAATTATCTATTTTTATCTTTATTTACATTATTTATTGCGGTAATTAAAACAGTATCTGTATATGTTTTACCTTTCATTATTGGATTTCTTCTTTCATTTGTTGGTATATCATCTAAGCCAAGCATAATGCGATACATCCTACTTATTAACTGTTTACCTTTAAATGATACTTTATATATATGATATTTTTGTGTTGTGTGATTTCTTTTACGCCACACCACAATCCAATCGTTTTTTAATAATTTATTCCAACGTTTATTATCCCAACTATACGAATACGTACCCATCTTATAATCGTTCCTGTTAAACAGGTCTATACAATCAAGATAAACAAGTAATTCAAGATCTGCATCAGTAAGGTTGTTGTTCTTGCAAGCCCACTTCCTTATTATTCGATAATGTTTTAACAAGTTCAATTCTTTAATATCACTTGCTTCTAGCCTTTTCATAGAACAACAACTACGTCTTGTAGTTTAATAACTTGGTATGTTTCTTTTTCAATTTCTATTTTATGTCCTGCATGCCGATCATAAAATATAGAATCACCTTCTTTAACACCTTCTACCTCAGTACCAATCGATAATATTTTAGCTTCAACATATCTAATATCATCTCTGTGATTCTCCGCAAGAAGTAAACCGCCTTTTGTTTTAGTCGTACCTTCTTTTACTTTTTCTATTATTAAATTTCTACCTATTGCTTTCATCAATTCTTAAATTATTAATTATACAATCAGTAGATAATATAGTAGTAGCAACTGAAGCTGCATTTCTTAATGCACTTTTTGTTACTAGCAAAGGATCAATTATACCAGCTTTTATTAAGTTACAACTTTCTCCTGTAACTACATTAATACCCCATCCTTTTTTGAGGTATGGACCATAGACAATTCCCGCGTTGCTAAGGATTGTTTTGTACGGGGCTTTAATAGCGCTGAGTAAAACTCCTCCGCCTTTGTAACTAATATCAATGTTATCAGATGCATTATGCAAAGCAATACCAGCACCGGAAACAACCCCTTCTTTGATAGCAGCTTTTGTAGCACATATTGCATCTTCGACACGATCTTTCTTTTCTTTTAATTCAACTTCAGAGTTTGCGCCTACTTTTACTATTGCTATTTTAGCTGATAATCTAGCTAATCTTTTTTCAAGTTTAACAATTTCGTTAGGCTTAGTGGTTTTTAATAAATCTTTTTTAATACTATTAATTACTTCTTCCACTTCTTCTGACATTTTATTAACCTGAAGAATTGTTTCTTCATCGGTAGTAATACTTTTTATACAAGTACCTAAATGCTCTGGTTGTATTAGATCGAGATCGTCTCCTAAATCTTCGTTAATTATAGTAGCTCCTGTAAGCATAGCCAGATCATCTAATATCTCTTTCTTGCCTACTCCATATGTAGGAGCATTGATTATATTTATTTTTATATTACCTTTTACTTTGTTCATTGCTAATGTTGAAATAACTACTGGCTCAACATCTGCAATTATTAATAAAGGCTTATTGTTTTTAATAACGTGCTCTAAAACACCTTGTATTTGTCTAACATTATCGACTGGTGATTCGATTAGCAATACTAGCGGGTTATCTAATTCAGCCGCACGCTGTTGTTGACTGGTTACAAAATGGGAGTTTGTTAATCCTTTATTATATTGTACGCCATCTACAACTTCAAACTTTGTTTCTGCATCTTCAGATGTTTCCATCATAACTACACCTGTTTCTCCAACAGATCTAAATGCATCAGCAATAATTTTACCTAATTCAGGATCATTGTTTGTAGATATTGTTGCAATATTATCTATCATGTTTCCTGTAACCGGTAATGCATTTTTTTCTAAATACTTTACAACTTCTTCAGTTGCTTTTTCAATACCGTCTTTTAATTCTCTTGTGCTTATAGGGTCTTCTAAATCTAACTCCTTGTAAGCTTCCGTAAGTATCGCATGGGCCAATACGGTGGCCGTTGTTGTACCATCTCCAGCTTCTCTTACAGTTTTACGAGCAGCTTCTTTTAACAGCGTAGAACCCATGTTTTCAACCGGGTCTAATAGTATAATACTGTCTGCTACTGTAACACCATCTTTTGTAATTAATGGTTTTCCGCTACCGTCTTCAAGCATCACACATTTACCGCTAGCCCCTAATGTAGAGCTAACGGCTTTTGTGAGTTTTGTGATACCTTCAAATACTTTATCTTTTGCTTCTTTTCCAAAGCTAAGATTTTTGACTATTAAGTCTGACATAATTTAATTGAATTTAATTTGATTGTAATTTTTATTTGAAAGTCTTTACAACTTTAGGACCATTTAAGAAAGTAATCTTTTTAGCGTAATGCTCAACTGTTGAATCAATTGCCATTTCAGCTCCTTTAATTGTTTCTCTTCTGGTTACGTCATGCCAAGTGTCTTCTTGTTTAAGGTCTTGGTATTCAGTTTGGTAAAAACCATTAGGCAATTGGACAATACGCCAGTTTCCTTTTTCAGCCATATGTTTCCATAAAGCTTTGGTTTCTTCGGTAATTTGTGGTTCACTACTCCACGAATGAGTGCGGTAATAAAAAGTCATTTGGTTTTGGTTTTAGTTTGGTTTACGTTAATTTATTTGTACTAAAGGTAAACCTTCTTTAGTGTTTGGTTTATAGTATATTATCACTTGTTTTTTTTATTTTTTAACAAATTAGTAAAAGCTATCTTCAAATCTTGCATTATTCGTTGTATAGTTGTGTAACTTCCCCAGAATCTAATGCTCTATTAAATATTCTTACTTGGTCAATTTCTCCAAGTAAATTAAATCCCCCCGCCGGATGTGCTCCTAAAAATGTTCCTACATTACTTGTCTGTCTATATGGAATTGCACCTTTATAAACTCCATCAAAATATCCTTTATAGGAACTTGAACCATCAGAAGTAACAACTATATGATGCCAACTTGAATCTATTGGTCCTAAATCAATATTACTTCCCCCTCCATTTATTAAAGCATATCTATTCGCAATAGTCCAATTAGCGTGTATTTGAAATGTAGAATTTGTTGTTTCTGTTGAAAATGCTGCATCAGTATTAGCATTTGGTGCTTTAATCCAAAATGAAAGACCAAAGTTTTTAGTATTAAGTATTGTATCAACACCCGAAGGTGGCTTTACATAAGTTTGATTTACCCCATTAAACACCGCTGCTTTATCAATATACCCTGTACCATAGTTTTCAGTTCCACTCCAAGTTCCATCATTACTACCAGTAGAATCTGTAGCATCATCCTCAAACTTGTAGAAAGCTACTTCACTACTATCTCCAAATGGGTCTGATGCGTTTCTTGTTACACCGTTAGGGTTAAATACTTCTTCTGCGAATGCTAGGAAGATGAAAGTAGCCCCGCTGTTATTATAATGAACATTAGTAAATGTAAATCCATTAGATGAAAAGATTATACCATCCGCAGTACCTTCAATTGCATTTGAATCAGCCATTAGGAATTTATCTCTTGGATTTGTTGTGTTTCTGACGTTGTCAAGTATCAACCAAGCGCCTGTACTGTCTTTTCTTTTTACCATAACAAAAGCAGGTCTAAACCCTGTTACAATACTATTTCCTGCTGTTCCAGTTCCAACGTAAGAACCTATTTTGGAGTATCCATCTACGCTGTGGAAGGCATAGGCTATTTTAGTCGTTCCGTTTGAATTAGGGCCATATACGTCTGGGCCAAGACCAAATACAGCGTCTGAATTTAAAGATGTCACAAATCTTTGGTCTACTCCTGCAAATACTTCAGCACTTGTACTTTGTAAAGCTAATATATAATTTAAAGTTAAATCCTTATGCCATACATCCCAATTGTCATAAGTTGAAAGATTAGCAAGGCCTTTTGTTATAATCATATCAGGCGTTTTACCTAATCCGTGTCCAATAGTTTGATTAGAAAGTCCATTCCCTGTATAACTTACAATACTAAACCCTGCATCTACATTAGCAGCTACTGTACTTGTTATTGTACCTTCAGTATTCTGGGTTAAATAACCTGGTTTACCAAATGTTACATTGCTAGATGCACCATTATAATTACCACTTAAATCTACTGCATCTGTTTGTAATGGATAAGCCGCAATACAGCCTGCACCTGCAGGATAGTTTAATGTATTATTACTTGCTGCTGGTTCCGCATATAGATCAGATACCTTTAAAGCTGATAACGCTGTATTGAATATACGTACTTGCTCTAATTTGCCTTCAAAAAATTCATCTGGAGCAGTATCATTTGTATCTCCAATTAAAAAAGGTTCAGAACTTGTAGATGTTGTTGAAGTATTTGATAAAGTACCTGAAAGCTGACCGTTTAAATATATTTTTTGAGTACTAGAATCTCTAACAAGAGCAACGTGTGACCATTGGTTTAAGGGGGTAGTTCCTGTAGATATTAATTGGTTGAAACCTGCTCCAGTACTAACCAATCCAAAAGTTATTTTTTCAGTTGAACCTGTTCTGTATGAGTAAAAATTTCGATTAGCAGTCGTTCCACCATATTGTGATAATGGTGCGCCATAACCTGTATTAGTTGTTGGGTATATCCAAAAAGAATATGTAAAATTATCAGTAGATAAATCTAAAGGTTGTGTTGACGAAATATAACTACTACTTCCATTAAAACCAGTTGATAAATTAGCTAAAGGTGCTTTCCAGTTCCAAGCTACATAATCTTGACCGTTCATATTTGTACCTTGATAAGTATTATCAGTACCACGATATGCAGTAAATCCATTTGATAAAAATGCAGAAACACCACCGTTTATTGAATAAGTACTTGCACTTGCTTCACCGTTACTAGTGTTACTATGCAATGCTTTGGCTGCACCTGTTCCTCTTACAGAATCATATAAATAATGATTTACCGCTACATCTCTATTCTTTACCCACACTAAATCAGGCTGAAATCCTACAGATGTAATGTTTTTTGTATTTCCACCGTTTGTTCCATCCCCTGTATATATAACAGGATTAAAATAATCTGTAGGTACAATAGTAGGAATACACTCTACTTCGTTATAAAGTGTTTCTACTTCGTTTGATGTTATTGCTCTGTTGAATATGCGTACTTGGTCTATTGAGCCATTCCAGTAATAAACAGGATTTGAATTTCTTGCTACACCAATAACAAAAGAACCTCCATTTGTTCTGCTTATTGTTGCTGTACCTGTATCTTCACTTACTCCATCAACATATAAAACTATGTTGTTAGAAGCATCAACAGTTAATACACAGTGATGCCAATTACCATCACTTATATCAGTAGTACCTTGAAAACTTGTGTTGATGTCCCCTAAACTAAAAACCCCTGATAAATACTCTGATTTTAACCAAAAGTCGCCAAAAGAAATAAAACAGTGATTTGAAATAGATGTTTTAACCCAAGCAGAAACTGTAAATGCTCCTGAACTTGGAATAGGGCTTGAAGAAGGTAATATCTTACTACTACTCCCATTAAACTCCCCTGCATTACCAAACTTACCTGCTACGTTGAAATTAACATTAGTAGGTGTACCATCATAAGAACCTGTTTCGTCTGTAGCATCAGACATTTTATAATATGCTACACAAGAAGGTAGGTTTATATAACTATTAGATGCAGTTGCAACTGTTTCATTATAAAGGCTTGTTACCGCTCCTGCTGATAGAGCTGTGTTGAATATGCGTACTTGGTCTATTGAGCCATTTAAATATCTTCCAGTAACTGAATAATACCCAATACTGTGTTGAGTGGGAGTAAAATTTGAAACCGCAAAACCAACAGAGCCATAATATTGCCCGTTTACATATAAATATGTATTAGTAGGATTTGTAACAACACTCAACATATACCAAGTATTAATTGAAGGGGTAAATGGAGTTATAAAGGCACCTGTCCCTGTATATACATACAAAAGAAAACTATTATTAGTAGAAAAATAAGTTAAACTTATTTGTTGAGAAGCATCATCAGCAAAATATATTTGACTTTCTCCAGAAGGCAAAGAGTTCATATTAACCCATAAATTAATACTTTTTACATTGCTAATAGAAGGCAAATTTATTCCATTATTTGTCCCGTTAAAACTTGCAGCCTGACCGAACACGCCAGTTGCATAAGATGGTGTCCCATACCAAGCACCATCATAATCAAAGGTTACATTAGTAGCAGTACCGTTATAAGTTCCTCCTGTATCGTTTGCATTTGATTCTAGTTCGTATAAAGCAATACCGCTTCCATCTGAAAAAATATCAGTAGTAGATTTTGTAGAACTTGCAGAAGTTTCTCCGTAAAGAGTTGTTACTTCTCCTTGGGATAATGCTTTGTTAAATACACGAAATTGGTCTATTTTGCCGTTGAAACGAACCGAACCACCTGTATTTCTATAACCTAACGTTGGTTCTATACTACTCTCTAATAACGTTTTGGTTACAGTTCCTTGTGATGCACCATTTATAAATAATTCACTTAAACCATTGTTATATGTAACGACAATATTATACCAAGTATTTGTTGTAATTGTAGTTGTTGATACTAAATAAGAATAACTTGTATTATAAATTGTCCAAACTATTTTACCTACTCCTTGACCATTTGAGTTTATACCTAAATCTACATTGTTTGAAGTATTAGAACAAAATAAATATTGAACAGTACTTATGTCATTTGCATTAATCCACATAGAGATAGAAAAAGCTCCTGTAGCGTCAATTACATTAGTATTTAAAGAACTCGGTAAATTAACACCACTACTACTCCCATTAAATACCCCACCATTATCTATATACCCTGTTCCAGGTATAGACGTAGTAGCATTATTTAACTGATATGTTGCAATAGATTCTAATGGACTACCATCTAATATTTGAACTGTATCTGTTGTACAAGCTGCCCCCGCGTTATTTGATTTAATTAATCTATTTCCAAACATATTGTTAGATTATAGGATCTGGTTGTGGGTTAAAATTAAATGTATATCTTAATACTTCTTCTACGGTAGCCAATGCAGCAACTTCTAATTCAAAAGAATCTGATTTAGTAATTACATCTGCTCTTTCAGTTTTAATAGAATCTGGTATTACTATAGCTCTTTCAGCTAGCCTTGTAACATACCAATCTGTAGGTTTTAATAATTCTCCTGCTTTAGTTTTAATTTGGGTTTTAATATCTGACTTTAGTTTGTCAATATCGTATACTGGAAGTGTTTCCCCTGTCGGTTCCATATCCTCTCCAATTACCTCATAAGTGGCATTAAAATCAATATCAATTACAGGATAAGTAAATACTTTTTTTTCGCTATCAAACTCAATAGAACCTAATTTTTGACTTATACTATCATAGCTTGGCTTAACAACATCATAAAAACCTTCGGCTTCTATAATATCTTTACTTGCCTTATCGAAAGCTGTATAATACTTTGTTGCACTTTTATAGGTTTTAGGTAATCTCCTCCAAGTACTAATACTCCCATTAAAATCTTTTGCTTTCATATTTTATATACTTTGTGATATTGATAAGAAAAATGTATTTGGTGCAATACAAACAATTTGTATAAAGTTTGCAGCTCCTGCAGTGTTACTATATGTACCCGCTATTGTGGTTATAGTGTTAGTTGTTATATCAAATGTAAGAGATGAAGTACCCCCGGAATCAGTAACAATTAAATCTTTAGTATCACCAATTTGCGCATTTGTAAAATTTATATCCACAGCAATACTAGATGTCATTGTAAACACCTGAGCAGCTGTGAAATCCATATCTACATCAGCAGCGGGAGTTAATGGAGTAGATGTTGTAAATTGATCACCTAATACACCGTATTTTATTTTAGTTAATGCCATGTTTTATTTATTAATTATTTTGTTAAATCCCAAGAAATTGTTTCTTCATTCCATTGATAATCTTGTCCGTCTGTTGGATATGGTGTCGGTGGTTGCCAATCAAAGTTTTCGTCTAATGCCCAAGAATTAAAAGGTTGTGGTGCAATAAAAACATCGTTTGCTTCGTCATAAGTGTAACCAATACCAGCGTATTGTTTTCTGAAATTATTGTTGTAAGAAGTTTGAACCCAAGTTGCACTTCCGAACAACCCATTTAAAAACACTTTTCCTTTGTCTTCTGATTCCGTCCCGTCAGATTTAAGAAGTACGTCATTGTTTATAACAAGTACTTGTGTAACAATATTATTTTCGTCAAGTTTTGCAAAATGTGCCATATTTTATGTCGTATATGTTCCGCTTCCAGTAAATTTTAAAATCGTGTAATTGCTATCAGTTGTAACTATTGGATTTCCAGTTGTTATACCCGAATATCCAGCAGTCAGCATTCGTAAAATTACAACTCCAGAGCCTCCTAAACCTCCAGAACTACCCCAGCCGCCGCCTCCGCCGCCGCCAGTGTTTGGCGTACCCGCCGCTCCTGCATTTTTACTTCCGTTACCACCGCCGCCAAGACCACCAGTACCACCAGCGGTTTGACCACCGCCACCACCACCACCAGCGTAATAAGTGGCTACGCCAGTAATTGAAGATTGAATACCATTTCCGCCATTTGCTCCATAATTAGAAGATGATTGATTGTTTCCTACTGCGCCAGCGCCTCCGCCGCCGCCGCCACCACCATTAAAAACAGTTCCTCCATTATTTCCTTGCCCAGGCGTTCCGGTTCCGGCACTTCTTAATCCAGTATATCCTTTAGCACCTCCCCCACCAGAACCACCATTAACCGTAATGTTTGAATTATAAAACGCACCAGCACCACCCCCTATTGAAGTGACAGTTGATATTCCAGTTATGCTGGTATTATAACCTGGCGATAAACTTCCTCCACCACCACCAACGGTTATAGTTAATGTATTATTTTGAGTAACACTTGAAAACGTAGATGCTAAATATCCTCCAGCACCACCACCCCCACCACCGGAAGCACCCCCACCAGCAACTGATAAATATTCAATGTCATAAATTTCAAGTCTTGCTGCTCCAGCAATACCTCCAAAAACTAATCCTTGTCCAAACATATTAAACTGCTATTTGTGATATTGAATACCAAAATTCAGTTGGGCTAACGCACATTATTTGTATAAAATTTTTTAATGCAGCAGTATCATCGTATTCCCCAGCAATTAAATTAAATGTACCAGCAACACCACCTACTGTATAAGATATGGTATTAGTAGCTCCAGCGCCTGTTATTACAATTACTTTAGAAATACCTACAACAGGATTTGTTATATTTAATGTTGTATTCTGATCTGGTGTTAATGAAAATACTTGAGCCTCATTAAAATTAACATCAATTGCAGCAGCCGCCGTTAAAGAATGTGAGGATGTAAATTCTGAGCCAACCTTAGCATGTGTTATAGAATCATCCGCTATTAATTCATTTGTTACTTGTGTTAATGCCATAATTAAGGTTTTACAGGTTTAGTATCTGGAAACGCATCTGTTGATGGCCAGTCTCTTAATTCTTGTCTATATACTAGTATTGTATCACGATTAGGATAATCTGGTGTTTGTGCTACATTATCTGTAGAACTAAGTTCATAATCTCTCCAAGCTTTTGCTTCAGCTTCTATTTCTTCTTGGCTTTTTACAGGTGCAGCAAAATTTGTTCCGTCATATGACCAACCTATTGCACATTCAATAGATGTAACGTCAACCGTTGTGTCAGCTAGTGTGTCTCCAAATTCTGTTGTTGCTATAATTATATTATCTACAACACCGTTTTTTATTATTGCTATTTTATTTTCCATAATTATATTCTATTCAAACCAAGTTACTCTTACAAAACCAGAACCTCCAGTGCTATTGTTGCCACCTGCGCTTCCGGAATTGTTTTTTCCCCGCCCCATTCCAGGCGTACTGTTAGTACCACCTCCAACTCCATAACCTAAAATACCAGACCCAGCTCCGCCAGCACCAACAGAGCTTCCCTGCGTCCCTCCAAAACCAGCTGTTAGTATATCGTATGGTTTTGAGGTGTTACTAGAGGTACCTCCAGGTCCTCCTAGCGCGACTATGTCAATTCCACCCGCTGAACTTGCTGCAAAAGTAGTGTTACCTCCACCATTACTCGTACTACCACCGTTTCCGATAGTTACAATTACAGCGTTTGTATTTGTTAAAGTAACATATTGCATTAACACCTCTCCTCCAACTCCACCAGAGGAGTTGCCAGTAGTGTTAGAGCCTCCACCTCCTCCTCCAACTATAAACAATCCTATTCTACCACCAGCATCTATTAACGCTTGACTTGGGGTAAATGTACCTGAGGTTATAAACTCTTGATATTTTGGTATTCCACCACCGCCGCCACCACCGCCACCTGGCGCGGGAAAAAAATCTGAAAAATTACTCATAATTTATTTTTATTAATTTATTTTATTGTGGGCCTATAATAACCCAACCATTTGTTGCATCCGTATATACTAATTCAAAACTTGCTACTGCATTATCTAATGTTAAATCTGCAGCCGTAGCCATAATATTATTACCATTTCTTGCAACGATACATGTAGCAACACCAGACAAGTTACTTATTTTAATTGAATCGCCTGCAGCGGGTGATCCAGGTAATGTTAATGTTAAATCAGCTTTTAATACATATAAAGTATTTTTAGATGCATTTATTGATGTAGATATTACACTTGTATTATAATTTGTAGGCGGTGTATTTACTAAAGAGGCTGAAGATATAATAACAACTTCAATTGTATCTCCAGTAACAGGTGCTTCTGTAAATGTTAATGTTGTTCCTGAAACTGCATAAGTAGATTTTTCTTGATACACACCACTTACATAAACACTAGTAAAATCCTCGTTTGGTGGAGCTGTACTTAAAGTGTAAGTTAAAGAGCCTGTGCTTACAAAGTCGTCAGTAGTTAATGTATTTGCTCCTGGTAATAAATTAGAAACAATAATAGACATTACCTCTATTGATACATTTAAAGGTGGAGCAGCTACAAAATCTAAACTAGTACCTGTTACACTATATGTTTCTTTTTCTTGATAAATACCATTAATATATACATCTGTAAATAAGTTAGATGCTGGCGCATTTGTTAATATAAACTGTTTCTGGGATCCTGTACCTATAAAATCATCTTTAACAATAGTACCACCACCAGATCCTGAAGCTTCAATAGTTACAATATTACTACCACCACTATCAGTTAAAGTAATCCCAGGCCCACCGCTTAATCTTACTGTATCTACTGTACCTACTGAACTAGTTAAATTTAAACCTACAACATTACCAACTTGTTGAGCGCTAGAAAAACCGTATAGTGTACCTCCAGGAATTGATGCCCAACTATTATCTCCTCTTAAAAATGTTGTTGAATCTGGTGTTCCTGTTGCAGAAAGTGAAGCGGTAAGAATTGGTTGAGTTGCCGTACCTGAATCTACTAAATTAACATAAGTGCTATTAGCAGTTGTTAAATCAGTAACACCACCTGGCGACCCATCAGCAGCAGCAGTAATTCTACCTTGCTGGTCAACTGTTATATTAGCGTTTGTATATGCACCTGGGGTTACAGCAGTGTCAGCTAAATCAATAGTTCCAGTTGTAGTTATAGTACCACCGTCTAATCCTGTGCCGGCAGTTATACTAGTAACAGCAGTTGTTAAATAAGTATTAGAATCAACGCTGCCATCCGCTTTTAAAAACTGCGTAGCAGTACCGCCCGATTTTATAATAGACGAAGCAGTTAAACTACCTGAAATGTCTGCGCTACCAGTAACCTCTAAAGCATCGCCTGAGCCGCTTGTTTTATTAATAACCAAGCCACTACCATTTCCCCCTTTGTTTATTACAACAGCATCACCTGATCCAGATGAATGATTAACTGTTAAATCCCCAGAAGTTAATGTTCTAGTACCAAGGTCTACATTTTGTGTTGCTCCTGTATATGGAACATAACCTTGATCTACTATTTCTACAAATCCATTTGATACAGTAAAATCGTCAGAATTAAATCCAGCCAAACCTCTAACAGCGGTAACACTTGTGCCTGCCGTGGCTAAATCAACATTACTTTGAACTGTTGTCCAATCAGTTAAAGCTCCCGTACCAGCAGCTAAATCTGTTTCGGCAATAAGTACATCACCAACTCTGACCGTTTCACCATAAAACGTTCCGTCCACTGTAACCGTATATGTCCAACCCTTAGTAACAGCTATCTGAGTGCCTCTGCTATCAAGAACTGGTGTATTTGTGGAAGCATCGTAAGCTCCTTGATATATTAATCCTCCAACAACAGCATTGTCTACATATGTTTTTACAGCTAATTGAGAAGGTACTACTGTATCTGATGACACACCGCCACCTAAAGCAACATCTTCTGATACAAACTGTATGTTTGCTGTAGATGTTTCAGTGTAAGGTATTAATCCTGGAGCATTAACCGTAACGTCACCTAATCCAGTTATAGGATCTAATGTTATATTATTTCCAGCTATAAGAGATGTAACACCTCCTTGCGAAGTAGAATTTATTGTTACAATGCCCGTTCCACCAATAGGTGATATTGATATATCATTACCAGCTACTATTTGAGTAACACCTGAATTAGAGGATATATTAAAAGTTGGGTATGTACCTGTAACAGTTGTATCACCACTTCCAGTTAAAACAACAGTTTGATCTGGTGCTGTATTTGTGATTGTAGAATTACCAGTTGCGTTATTTATAGATATGCCAGTACCGGCTATATTAGATAATACACCAGTATTGTTTATAATAGGATTATCAGGATCAGTATTATCTACTGAAATACCTGTACCAGAATTAACAGAAGTAACTGTACCTCCGCCTGCTGGTGTAGCCCAAACATTATCTCCTCTTAAAAAGTTTAAATTTGTAGGTGTACCAGTTGCGGATAAATCCGCAGTTACCGTTACTGCCCCATTAGCAGCGGTATTAGGTGTAAGATTTATATATGTACCATCTGTTGTATTTATGGTAGTTACAGGTGTAAACCATTGATTGTCGCCTCTTAAATAATTACTATTACCTGGCGTACCTGTTGCGGACAATGCTGCTGTTAAGGTAACATCTCCCGTAGCAGAACTTAAACTTAAATCAATATATGTGGTATCAGTAACAAGCATGCCGGTAACCCCACTGTTTGTTATGGTTACATTACCCGTTGATCCACTTAAAGAGATACCCGCGCCCTCAATGTTTGATAGCACACCTGTATTTGTTATTGTTATTGTATTGCCGGCATCTAAAACAGACATTCCCGCACCACTATTAAAATTAACAGTACCCGCTATAAATCCAGTATTATCTGTTAATACTATAGATGAGTTAGCACCTAAAGCTTTACTAGTTAAAGTGTAACTATTTCCAGTAATAGAAGCGGCTAAATCACTAACTTTAAAAGATCTCGTTGGGTTACCTCTTACTGGGCTAGGATCATTAGGGTCATATGTAACAGTACCTATAATAAGATCCGAATCTTTTGGTATTGCTTGAGGATAACTATATATTATTGCCATTGTTCGTTTTTATTTTTTAATTAAAAGCCCATGTCTATTGTAGCGGTATCTAATATAATACCGCTAGAGCCTTGCTTTAATATTATTGTTGCATTTTTAGTGACAGCAGCACCATTATATGCTAATGTTACATTAATGTTTGAGCCTGCACTACCGCTTGAAGGCGTTGGAGTATATTTGCTTGCTGCCGCACCGCCTAATTCTAATACCCATCCTGTAGTTGATGTTACTTGTATTATAGTAGAATTTGGTATCCCATTAGTAAATTGAGTAATTGGATCTGGAATAATGCTACCGCTAACCGCTTGAATTTCGCCTGTTACTGTTACAGGTATGGTAGTATTTGCTGATACACTCCCTGTAATCGGTAAAGCTTTTGACCAAGTTGGGCCAGATGTCCAAGAATATCCGGCTGATAGTGATATAGTCGGTGTAAAGTTATAAGGTACCGGAGAAGGCCCTGTTACTGGAACAGGAGTGTTTATAGTAAACTCTTGAGGTCCCGTAATATTAGGAGTAACATCCAATGTTGCTGTAACGTCATTTACTTGAGCGGCTACAATACCTGTGATTGTTGTCGTTACTTGTGCCGGGCCGCCTGTTAATTGTCCTGCAGCATCATTTACAACTGGATTTTGTGTCCATACATACCCAGAGTTTAATGCAACTGTTGTAGTAAATGCATATATATTAGGACAATCTCCAGGGAAAATTGCACCAGTTTGAGCACCACCAATAGTATATCCAGCAGCAGGTCCTGTTATTTGATTGTCTACAAATAATGTGGCGGTACATTGTGCTACGGCAGTTTGCTCAATAACACCTGTAATGGAGGTTGTATCAGTGAAACTAAATGTTGCATCTCCACTAGCATTATTAATAAAGGGGCCAGAGGTGAATTCATACCCTGCTGTTGTAGCTATTCCAGTAGTGAAACTGTAACTAAAAGGATTAGTGGTTCCGGATTTAGTGTTACCTGTTTGATTTCCACTTAAAACAAATTGAGTTTCACTGCCATCGGGGGATGTTATACCGCTAGTGTCAACGTTTAATGTAACTGTAATTGCACTTGCTGGTATGGCTTCAACTGTACCACTTAAGAATGTTGTAACAGTTTGACTACCACTTATAGTTCCATTGGCATTAGTAATAGTCGGCCCTGAAACAAATTGATACCCTGCAGCTGGTGTTACTGTTGTAACAAAATCCCCGCTATAATCATGAGGACATGGTCCTGTGCTTACAGCTCCCGCTACACTACCGCCTATTGTATACCAAGATGAATTACCTTGAATACTGTTTGCTATTGCAAGTGTTGCAGTACAAGTTCCTACTGGTATATCAGCTATAGTACCTGTCAATGTGTTATTAACTGTTAAATCCGCTGTAATTGATCCAGAGGGATTTGTTGCGCTAAATGCAGATGAGAAGTATTTACCTGATACTGGCGAAGCAGATACGGTAAATGCATAAGGCGTTCCAGCTACCCCAACTACTGTAGCTCCGTTGGCTGGTCCTGATAAAGTATAGTCTACGCCTGCAGTTCCACCTGTAATATTGTTTATTAAATTTTGTGTAATTGTAAAATCTGGGTTTGATGCAATAACTACATATAATGTATTAGGGTCTTTTGTAGCAATAGCGGCATATTCTGTAGAATCCAAACTAACTATTTGATTTACTACCCCTGTAGTTGTATATGTATCTGTGTTATTTCTAACATCTCCATCATCACCTGCATCTATATAATCTTTAACCAATTTTAACGATGCTACTGGTATTGTATTAAACTTAGTTGTTTTAACATTACCCGATGCAACATCGTGAAAAGGCACATAATCAACCTCATCTGCAGTACCTGCAACATGGTTTACTGTTATATAATTATTAGAGCCAACAATTTCAACACCTATTGTAGGATTTACGTCAACAGTGCCTGCTTGTAGCTTTAAACCATCACCTGGGTTAACAGATTCAACAGTACCTTCTAATAAATTAACAACATCTACCATTATACCATTAGAACCGTTGTCTGTAAACTGTATATTTGATCCAGCTAGTAAACCGACTATAGTTTGTGATGCATCTGAACCAGTTAATAGTATATTTGCATTATTCCCAGCTTGTACACTTCTAATTACATAGCTTACCGCTGCAGGAATATTTGGAGTAGCCCAAGTATTGTCTCCACGAAGGAAAGTTGTAACAGAAGGTGTGCCTCCAGCAGAAAGAGAAGCAGTAATTGAACCAGTTGTAGTGATTGGTCCGCCAACTAAGTCAATAAATGTAGTACCTACAGTATTTATCTGCGTTAATGTACCTCCACCGGGCACATTTGAACCAACTAGTGCTACAATACTACCTATTGTGAATGATTTTGTAGGATTTCCTTTAGTACCTACGTCAGTTCCTATTAATAAATCCGATAATGCCGGGTTGGCTTCGGTAGGATAGCTATAAATTATTGCCATGTTATTTGTTTTATCTTTTTACTGGTTTAACTCTTCTAGGTTTACCAGCCGGTTGCCCAATTCTTTTCTTTTCTGCTATTTTCTTACTCTTTTCAGACGAAGACATCTCCGATGCTGTCTTAGGTGTTGCAGATGATACACGTTTTTTAGGTCTACAATAAGGTACACCTCTTTTTTCTCCTTTACTTCTACCACAAGGCTCACCCGTGCGGACATCAATCCACTCTTCTTTAAACCAACGTTTAAGTGATGCACCTTTTTCAGTCTTCTTTACTGCCATTACTTTATGTTACCACCTCGTTTACGACATTTAGCAATATACCCAGAAGCATATGCCGATGGAAATACTCTATACTTAGCTTTAGCTTTTCTGTAACATGCATCTTTTAAGGATAAGGGGGATAATTTTATATTCATTAGCTTTCTGCTTTAGTTCCGTCTTTACGGTGTTGAGGTTGAGTACCTCCTCTGTTGTGTGCTACACTTGTAAATCTACTAGTGTTATGATCAAAGTCTTTGCCATCTAAGTTTACACCATTCTTTAATGCTGCACGACGACGCTTCTGACTATCAGCCCTCTTAATTTCTCTGTCTCTTGAATTAGCATACTTTAAATCCCTAATTCTTTTACGACGTAATGCTTGTGGTGATAAATCCTGAGGCATACTATAATACTGTTTCAGTACCCAAATATACGTTTGTCACAGCTTCATCTCCTAGATAAACCGCAGCAACCACCTCATCACCCAAATTAAGTGCCATATTGTTGTCTTTAATATATAACTTATATTCACATGTAAAAATAACTTCTTACAATAGTGTGACGTTAGCCCCCTATTATATAATCTTAACAGGCTATTGTCGCATTACGCTGTAATTTTTTGTAAGATATAGAGAGTTTTGGGGTTATACGCTAATATACTGATACCCAGTACTTTACGGAAACCATTTTCATTTCAACCCACTCCCCTGGTTTTCAGGTAGTTATGGAAAAATGTTTTAGCTTTTTGTATTTTTGTGTGTAGCTTTTGGAAAATTACGTAGTGATTTGCTGTACTAATCTGTTGTAACCTCGCCTACACCCTGTTACCGTTTCGGTTTGTAACCTCAGCACTTGCTTCGAACCGATCTGTGTTTTTTACATACTAAACACGGTATCATTTGGATAATATAGTTAGGCTCCGACCTCAACCACACCAATCAACAGTAGTATATTTTTTACAACCTTAACACGAACCTCTTTGGATAATATAAGTGTAACAAATAATAATTAAAACTATAACTATGTCTACTACTAAACAACTTAAAAAATTAATCTCTAAAGTATCAAATAAAAAATCTTTAAACCAAGAATATTCTATAGAACTTGTTCTTAAAAAATTAAATAAAATATACTTAGCAGAGTTGGAGTATCAAGAGGAATTAAATAAATAATTAATTACAACCTTAACACGACCTCAACTGGATAATATAAATGTAACTAAAAACAAACAACATGAAAAATATTACAATTACACTTGAAACACACTTAAGTAAAAAAGAAATAAATAAAGTATTAGAAAGAATGCTTTGGGATAGTGAATTTTCTTATGAGTTTGAAAATGCTGATTGGGAATTTACAAAGTAAACACGATGCTACTTGGATAATATAAATGTAACTAAATATAACAAACATGAACACACTAACTAAAGTTGAACTATACATATTAGAAGATGCAATTATGGATTATTACTACTCTAGAGATAAGAATCCAAAGCACTTAGAATTACAAGCTAAAATAACAAATATGATTAAAAATGCTAAGTAAAACAAGGCTTTGAGTAACATATATACACGTTACTACAACACTACTACTAAAAATATTAACAAATAAACAACAACCACTATGAGTAATGAATTAAAACTAAAAATAGAAAAACAAAATGCAAGAACAGAAAGGGATTTTTCCTTCTATGGTCTTGGTATGAAACGAGTTACTAGAGTTACATTCTCACGAAATGCACATTGGAACAGTATCAACACAACTAAGATTTACTATGCACACACTAAACTACAAGCTTAACACGACTTTAAATGGATAATATAAATGTAAAACAAACAACTATGAAATACAACACTGCATTACACAACTACTTTAACCAACACAAAAACCTCAACA
>Ga0209652_1000357_pt1 | contig 39250 bp, 38 predicted proteins | sample SaaInl74LU_5_DNA_FD_184641 | JGI IMG/M metagenome (GOLD analysis project Ga0209652, IMG submission 184641) | Marine microbial communities from expanding oxygen minimum zones in the Saanich Inlet - ESP_74LU_5_DNA (SPAdes) (version 2) | ecosystem: Environmental > Aquatic > Marine > Intertidal zone...
TTTTTCAAGAAACTCAGTTAACAGACAATTCAAAGTTTTAACTCTTTTATTTTTTTCTTCCAAGCAGAGTTTATTCTCGGATATGGTTAAATCTTGGTTTTAATTGCCCATAAATCTTTATAAACAAATAATAAGTTGTTATATCCCGTCTATAAAGTGTGTTATTTTTTCTGTTATAAAAATAAACCCTAAAAACGATGTTGTCAATCCCTGAATTCAGGGATATTTTGGCATCCCTGAATCCAGGGATATTTATCCCTGAATTCAGGGATACGAAGTTTTTAAATAAATGATAATCAGCACTTTATATTTTGGTGTTTTTTACACAAAAAAAGAAGGTTTAAAAAATGAAAAAGCTAGCAAAAGAAATTTTAGCTCCAAATATAGATATCTTAACATCTATTGAAGCGCTTATGAAATTGCATGAAATTAAGCGAATATTGGTGAAGAAGTAATGTTTACTTAAATATGACGTTGTTTAAATAAATTTATACTCAAACAAAATGTATAGCAGCACATTCTAATAAGTTATAAAGACAGTAAAACTTCTTCTCCTTTTTTGATGTCTGAAAAATGATTAAAAAATACTATTTGCCCATCAAAATCGGCTTCTATTAACCAATAAGAACCTTTAAAATAAGTGTTTTTTACTGTTGCTTTTAAGTCTGATGTTTCTGCAATTTTAATTTGGTGCGGATATAACAAAACCGTTTTTCCGTTCATGGTTATTTCATTAACATCATCAAACAAAGCCGCTACATATGTTGAGTTTGGATGGTTGTAAACTTCTTTTGGTGCATTGTGTACCAAAATGTTATTTTTTTTAATAATAAGTAAGTTATCTGTAAAGGAAAGCGCATCATTTTTATCGTGAGTAGCCACAATACAAGCAATATTTTCTTCTTTTAAATAACTAAATAACTTACGCCTTAAACCATTTTTTTTAAAGTTGTCTATTTGTCCAAAAGGTTCGTCTAGCAGCAATAATTGGGGTTCTTTTGCCAAAGCTCTGGCTATAGCAACGCGTTGTTTTTGGCCACCACTTAAGTTTTTTACTTTGGTGTTTTTAAAGGCAGTCATTTCTATAACTTCTAGGAGTTCTTGCGTACGTTTTTCGCTTTCTTCTGGATAAAATCTTGAAAGGTGTTTTTTGATGTTTTCGGATACAGAAATGTAGGGCATCAAATCGAAATCTTGTGCTACATATTTAAATTTTTCAAAACCGGGTACCAAATTAAATTCTGGACCTAAAACTTGTTCATCATGCCAAAAAATAGTTCCTTTTTGCAAGTCTAGTAAACCATAAATTGTTTTTAAAAGTGTCGATTTTCCACAACCACTTTCGCCCATAATACATAAGTGTTCTCCTTGCTTTACAGAGAATGTAAAGTTTTGTAAAACAGGTTTGTTTTTGGTGTAATTGAAAGAGATGTTTTCGACTTTTAGCATGTAGCAAAAGTAAGGTTTCTTTGTCATTCCTGCGAAGGCAGGAATCTATAAATTGCGTTTGTATGGATTCCTGCCTTCGCAGGAATGACAGGACGTTGCCAAGTAAGCCTGCGTTAGCGATTGTAGCGGCATCCTTTTTGTTTTTACAAAAAGATACAGCGTAAAGCGCGACCTGAAAGGGAACGCCCAAATGTATAAAAGCTAAGACAAGAAAAACCGACACTTTCGCATCGGTTTTTGCTAATTTCTAAAGTATATTGATAAATACTTAAAGACAATGTGTTTTTACCAGATTCTTACTCTGTCTTCTGGTTTTAGGTACATTTTATCTCCAGGTTGTACGTTAAATACTTGGTAAAATGCGTCTACATTTTTAAGAGGCATGTAAGCTCTGTACATTCCAGGAGCGTGTGAGTCTGTCATAATTCTGTTTTTTAGTGCTTCATCACGCATTTTGGTTCTCCAAATGGTACCCCAAGATAGGAAAAAACGTTGTTCTGGTGTGTAACTATCTATTTTACCTGGTCTACCGTTTTTATCTAAAAAGATTTGTAAACCTTCGTAAGCTGCTTGTACACCCCCTAAATCTCCAATATTTTCTCCCAGTGTAAATTCTCCATTCAATTTCATACTGTCTATAGCAACAATTGTACTAAATTGATCGATTAGTTTTTTACCTGCTTTTTTAAATTCTTCTGCATCTTTGTCTGTCCACCAGTTTTTTAGATTTCCGTCACCATCAAAACGTGCTCCAGAATCATCAAAACTATGAGAAATTTCATGACCAATAACTGCTCCAATTCCACCATAATTTACAGCTTCGTCTGCTTTGTAATTGTAAAATGGTGGTTGTAAAATTGCTGCTGGAAAAACAATTTCGTTATTTACAGGATTAAAGTAAGCATTTACAGTTTGTGGAGACATACCCCATTCTGTTCTGTCTACTTCTTTTCCTAATTTTGCCATATTCTTATTGTAGTTCCATTTGGTAACATTTATAGCGTTTTCAAAATAAGAACCACCTTCTTCTAAACCTTTTACTTGTAATTCTGAATAATCTTTCCAAACATCTGGGTAGGCAATTTTAACGGTTAATTTGTGTAATTTTTCTAAGGCTTTTGTTTTTGTTGCTTCACTCATCCAAGGTAATTGAGCAATTCGTTTTTCGAAACCTAGCATTACATTGTCTATCATTTCTTTGGCTTTGGCTTTGGCTTCTGGCGGAAACATTTTTTCTACATATAATTTTCCTAAAGCTTCGCCAATAGCACCATTTAAATTACCTAAAGCACGTTCGTCTCTTGGGCGTTGTTTTTTAGCACCACTCATTTCTTTGCTGTAAAACTCCCAATTTGCTTTTTCTAAATCTGTAGATAAACTACTTAAAGCACTGTTAATGGTTTTCCAACGTAATAATAATTTAATGTCAGCCACAGAACGATTGTTAAAAATAGAACTCATGGCTTTAAAATAACCAGGGTCTGTAACAATAACATTGTCTAAATCTGCTACACCAATACCTGTTAAATGTGCTTTCCAATTGATTGCTGGAGCCAATTTTGTAAGTTGTGCAACCGTCATTGGGTTGTACATTTTACGGGTATCTCTTCTTTCTTCTTTGGTCATCATTGGTTCTGCCAAACTTTTTTCGAAAGCAACAATGGTTGCTGCGTTCTTTTTGGCTGTAGCTGCATCATCACCAAACTCTTGTAACATTTTAGCTACAAACTCTTCGTATTTTGCTAGCTTATCTGCTACTTTAGCATCTACATAATAATCTCTAGTCATCCCTAAAGAACCAGCGCCTAAATAACCTGCATATTGGCTACTGTTTTTTAAATCGTTAAAAACACCAAAACCGTAAAAACCACCTCCGCCATAAGGGGCCATGTTCGTTATGTAATTTTCTACATCTTTTTTGGTTTTAATTTCGTCTACTTTTGTTAAAAAAGGCAATACTGGTGCTTTGCCTTGTTTGTTTCTGGCAACAGTATCCATAATAGTTTGGTAATAGTTTACTGCTTTTTCTTGGTCAGAATCTATTTCGTTTCCTTTGGCATCTTTAACTTTTGGAAAATCTCTTTCTGCAATGGCTTGGTTTAGGATATTTAAAACATCTGCATCTGTTTTTTTACGCAACTCGCCAAAACCACCCCAAGAAGTTCTATCGTCTGGAATTTTTGTGTTTTTTAACCAGTTTCCGTTTACGTGTTTAAAAAAATCGTCTGTTGGTTTTACTGAAGTATCCATGTTTTCTAAAACGATGCCTGCAGTTTCTGCTGATTTTTCTTCTTTACATCCAACAAAAGTTAATGTGGCAATTGCAGTTGTAAAAAAAACTTTTTTAATTGTTTTCATTTGACTGTTTTTGATTTGAATATTTATTTCACTCTTTTTCTAGCATTTTAAATGCCTTATAATTGGTTAACTTTATTTGTATTTGTTACAAAGTTTAACCTTTTATTTTATTCTTTGGCGGATTTGGTAATTTTTTAAAACCCATATTGTATAAAGTAAAACCAAAAATATCGGCATATTGTTCTATGGTTTTAGCAACGGGTGTACCTGCTCCGTGGCCCGCATTGGTTTCTATTCTAATTAAAACAGGATTTTCGCCAGCTTGTTTTTCTTGAAGCTCTGCTGCAAACTTAAAACTGTGTGCTGGCACAACTCTATCATCATGATCTCCTGTGGTTACTAAAGTTGCTGGGTATTTTGTGCCTTTTTTTACGTTGTGTACAGGTGAATATCCTTTTAAATAATTAAACATTTCTTTGCTATCATTTGCTGTGCCATAATCGTAAGCCCAACCTGCACCTGCTGTAAATGTGTGATAACGCAACATGTCTAAAACACCCACAGCTGGCAATGCTACTTTCATTAACTTTGGTCTTTGCGTCATTGTTGCACCAACTAATAAGCCTCCATTTGAGCCACCTCTAATAGCTAAATATTCTGAGGATGTGTATTTTTCTTGAATTAGATATTCTGCAGCTGCAATAAAATCGTCAAAAACATTTTGCTTTTTAAGTTGTGTACCTGCATCATGCCATTTTTTACCATATTCTCCACCACCACGTAAATTAGGAACTGCGTATATACCCCCTTGTTCCATCCAAACAGCATTGGCAATACTAAAACTTGGTGTTAGACTAATATTAAAACCTCCATAACCATATAAAATCGTTGGATTTTTACCATTTAATTTTACTCCTTTTTTATGGGTGATGATCATCGGAACTTTTGTGCCGTCTTTAGAGGTATAAAACACTTGTTTACTTGTGTAAGCGTCAGCTTTAAAATCAACTGAAGGTTTCCAGTATGATTTGTATGTACCTTTTTTTGGGTTAAATTTATACAAAGAACTTGGGGTGTTGTAATTGGTAAACGAAAAGTACAATTCAGTTGCCTTTGTTTTTCCTCCAAAACCTCCAGCAGAGCCTACTCCTGGTAATTTTACTTCTCTAATTAATTTTCCATTAAAATCATATTGTAATACTTTAGAAACTGCATCTACCATATATTCTGCAAAGAAATAACCTGCACCAGTTGAAGGACTTAAAACATTTTCTGTTTCCGGTATAAAATCTTGCCAGTTTTTTGGGGTAGGATTAGCAGCATCAACTGTAACTACTTTTTGATTGGGTGCATTTAAATTGGTAACTAAATAGAGTTTACTTTCTCTATTGGCAATGATATAAGTATCACTTTTAACATCACCTAAAATTGTAACTAATTTGCTATTTGATTTTGATAGATCTTTGATGAATAACTTGTTTCCAGAAGTAGAAATAGAGGCGGTAATAACTAAGTACCGGTTATCTTCTGTTACATAACCTCTAACATACCTGTGTTTTTCTGATGGAATTCCGCCAAAAATAACTGCATCATTTTTTTGAGATGTACCTAATTTGTGATAATACAATTTGTGCTGATCTGTTTTGGCAGACAATTCACTTCCTTTCGGTTTGTCGTAACTAGAATAGTAAAAACCTTCGTTTTTGTACCAAGAAATTCCTGAGAATTTTACATCAACCAAAGTATCTTCTTTAATGGTTTTGGAACGGACACCCATTACAATTATTTTTCTCCAATCAGAACCACCTTCAGAAATAGCGTATGCAGCTGTTTTTCCATCTTCAGAGAAACTTAACGAACCTAAAGAGGTTGTACCGTCATCAGAAAATGTATTTGGATCTAAGAAAACTTCTGCATCACCATCCTCTTTTTTACGATAAACCACATATTGATTTTGTAAACCGTCATTTTTATAAAAATACGTGTAATCACCTTTTTTAAAAGGGCTACCAACCTTCTCATAATTCCATAATTCAGACAAACGAGATTTTAATTGTTCTCTATAAGGAATTTTGCTTAAGTAATTAAAAGTAACTTCGTTTTCTGCTTTTACCCAAGCTTCTGTTTCTGTACTTCTGTCGTCTTCTAACCATCTGTAATTGTCTGTTACAGCAGTTCCAAATAAGGTGTCTACAACTGGTTTTTTTATAGTTTCAGGATAATTCACGTCTATATTTCTTTGTTTCATTTCTTTAGAACAAGATGCTAAAATAACACTTGCTGTAAGAACAGGTAAAATGATTTTTATTTTCATGAGTAATAAAATTTGATTTATATCAAAATTAGATGTTATTTAACATATTGTCAGTTATTTAACATTTTTTAACGTTTGTAATTTCATATTGATGTTGATTTGTAATTTGAAGCAAATAAAAACGACTATTTTTGTGAAAATTATTTATTATGACAGAAAATTTAACAAAAAATAGCTTTTTAAAAAAGGTATTTAACTTTGAAGAAAATAAGGAATGGAAATTTGAAGGAGACAAACCAGCATTAATCGATTTTTATGCAGATTGGTGTGGGCCATGTAAAATGTTAGCACCCATTTTAGAGCAACTTTCAGAAGAATATGATGGTAAAATAAATATCTATAAAATTGATACTGAAGCAGAACAAGAATTATCTGCAGCATTTGGTATTAGAAGCATCCCTTCTATGTTGTTTTGCCCAGTAGATGAGCAGCCACAAATGGCAAATGGAGCCTTACCAAAAGCGGAGTTAGAAAGGGTAATTGCTGATGTTTTAAAAGTGAAGAAGTAAAAAAACCTTTTATCCTCTAAAGGGGAAAATACTCAAGATTGTCATTCTTGCGTAGGCAGGAATCTTATTTATAAAAAATCCTGAAAAGTTAACTTTTCAGGGTTTTTTTATGTTAAAATTTTATGCATAAGATTTATATGCATCAAAAAATTATGTATATTTGATGCGAGTCGCATAGATAAATTTAAAATGTCACCTTAAGTGATTTTGAGAAATTATCGAAATAAAAATATATTTTTATTGAAGATAGTAAGCGTAGCTTAACAAATTTGTATAGAGAACACACAAGACTTCTCGATACAATTTCGATTAAAAAAAATCGAAATTACTCGAAGTGACAGGAAAACAATTATACATTTCAACAATTAAACGATTACACATCAACAAAATGGGAAATCAGAAATTATACAAAGGTTCTTTACAAACCATTATTTTAAAGTTGTTAGCAACCAACGATAAAATGTATGGATACGAAATTACCCAAAAAGTAAAAGAACTCACAAAAGGCGAACTAAAAATTACAGAAGGTGCTTTGTACCCAGCTTTACACAAGTTAGAAGCAGATGGTTTGTTAGATGTAGAGGTTGCAAAAGTGGGAAATCGACTAAGAAAATATTACAAATTAACCGAAAGTGGCACTAAAGAAACTGCCAACAAGTTGGAAGAAATGCAGGAGTTTTTAAAAACCATGCAGCATTTGGTAAACCCTAAATTTAGCTTGGAATAGTATGGAATTAACAACAAAACAAATACAAGAAATAGAAAATTATCTAAACGTTAAAGATATTATATATATAGATTTAAGACCAGAAGTTTTAGACCATATAGTTTCTGAAATTGAGGAAAAAATGGAAATAGAAAAAGTAACCTTTCTCAATGCTTTTGCAACTTCTAAACAAAAATGGAATGCTCAACTACAAGAAACAACAAGTATGTTTTTTGGTTTGGGTTTTTCTGCTCCAAAAATTGTAATACAAAAAGCTAAAAAAGTATACTGGAAACAATATTTACTTTTATTAGTATCTTATTTTTTACCTTTTTTATCATTCACTCATTTTGATTTCAAGGTTGAAAATCCAGATAATCTTACCTTTTTTATTGTTGCAAAATATATTGTTGGTTTTAGTTTACTTGCTTTTTTTTATATGCTTTTTTTTAAGAATCGTAAAATAAAAACTACCTACGGTTTTATACTAAAATCTCAAAGTTTAGGCGTTTTAACAGGTTTAATTGTTTTTTTAATTATAGTAAATAAATTAAAAGAATTAAATGGTATACATATTGGTATGATTTGCTCTTACCTTTTTATAACGTATAGTTATTATAATTTTTTTAAAAAACACAAAGAAGTAGTTACAAAACATCAAATTTCAAAGACATGAAATTATCAGAAATACAAATAGAAAACCTATACAAATTTACAAGACAACATTATGTATATCATTATGATGTACAAACAGAATTGGTAGATCATTTGGCCAACGATATAGAGCAAATTTGTAAAGAATACCCAAAAATTACCTTTGAACAAGCCAGAGATAAATCGTTTAAAAAATTTGGCATTTTTGGTTTTATGGATGTTGTAGAAAAGAAGCAAAGGCAAATGACAAAAAAGTACTTTAAGGTTATTTTTAAGTTTGCCAAAGAGTGGTTTCGTTTGCCAAAAATAATATTGACTTTTTTTCTACTTTTTGCCTTTTATAAAATTCAAGAATTGCAAAATGGGTATTATATATATGCAACCATTTATGGTGTTGTAATTGTTTTAGAATTAATTGTTTTAATCAACAATAAAAGAAAAGCAAAACAACAATTTAAAATAACGCAAAAAAAGTGGATGTTTAAAGATGTAATTCATATGAATGGAATTGGTAATTCTGCAATTGTATTTTTTTATATGTTTGATTTTTTCTTACCCAACAATACAAAAGATTTTTTAGCAATGGGCGATTTTAGGCGTGTTTTTTCAGCTATTTTACTAACTATTTTGGTTATTTTTGGATATGTAACTTTAGTGATAATTCCCAAAAAAGCAGAACAGTTACTAGAAGAAACATACCCAGAATATAAATTAGTAAAAAATTTGTAACAAATTTTACATTTAAACTACACATTACTAGAACAAAATAACCAACGTATGATTTCACATTTTTTAAAGTTAGAATGGAAACAATTTTTTAGATCTGCTGCTTTTGGTAAAAGTATGGGTGCTAAAATTTTAATTGGGTTTTTTGCTGTGTATTTTATACTCATATTTTTAGGGATGGGATTTGGCGGCTTTTTTGCGATAAAAGAAATGTATCCAGAAAAAGACCCTTTAGTTGTGGTCAATTCATTTTTATTATTTGCCATTACTGGCGATTTGATTTTTCGGTACCTCATGCAGAAACTTCCAGTAATGAATATTAAACCATTGTTACTTTTACCTATTAAAAAGAAAACCATTGTCAATTACGTATTGGTAAAATCATCATTTTCATTTTTTAATATCATGAGTTTGTTTTTTTACATTCCTTTTTCAGTGGTATTGATAAAAGAAGGTTATGATACAAATGGTGTTTTAGGGTGGTTATTTTTAATGATTTTACTCGTACAAAGTATCAACTTTTTAAATTTCTTAGTCAATAAAAATAATATTGCTTTTGGGATGATGATAGCCATTTTATTAGGTGGATTTTTGGTTCAGCGTTTCGAAATTTTCAATCTAGCAGGTTATGTTGGGCAAGGTTTCGACTTTATTTATCAGAATCCTATTTACAGTTTAGTTAGTATTATTTTACTTGTGGTTTTATATCATTTAAACTACAAACAATTAAGAAGTCAAGTATACTTAGATGAGGCCATTGCAATTAAAGTAAAAGAAGCAAATTCATCAGATTTATCTTGGTTAAACAGGTTTGGAGATTTGGCTCCGTTTATGAAAAACGATCTGCGATTAATCACAAGAAATAAGAGAACAAAATCCTCTTTATTTATTCTTATTATAGGTTTATTATATGGTTTATTCTTTTATCCACAACCCCTGTATGCAGACAAAGAATTTTTATTTGCTTTTGTAGGTATTTTTTCAACAGGTGCTTTTTTAATAAATTTTGGTCAATTTATACCTGCTTGGGATAGTGTTTATTACAACATGCTAATGAGTCAGAATTTTAAGTACGAACGTTATTTAACCTCTAAATTTACCTTAATGTGTGTAAGTGTAATTATTTTATTCGTTTTAGGGATACCTTATGTTTACTTTGGCTGGAAAATTCTACTGGTACATTTTGCTGCTGCAATTTACAATGTGGGTGTAAATACACATGTAATTATGTATGGAGGTTCTTTTAATAGAAAAAGAATAAATTTAGATGAAAAAGCTGCTTTTAATTATCAAGGCACAGGCGCTGTACAATGGTTAATTGGTATCCCTTTAATGGTTATTCCAATGGGTCTTTTTGCCTTATTAAATTGGCAAATAGGTTTTGAGACAGCTACAATTACTTTGGCGGTTTTAGGTTTTATTGGCATTGCATTGCATAAAAAATTAATGTTGGTAATAACCAAAAAATATCATGCTTCTAAGTACATAATGATTCACGCTTTTAAACAAGAAAACTAATACACAACACAATGATACAAACTACAGAAATTTCAAAAAAATACGGAAAAGCAGAAGTTTTAAATATAGCTGCATTAGAGATTCTTAAAGGGCAAAGTTTTGGATTAGTTGGAAATAACGGCGCAGGAAAAACCACTTATTTTAATATTTTATTAGATTTAATTAGACCAACATCTGGCGCAATTACCAATCATGATATTGTGGTAAGTAAAAGTGAAGAATGGAAAAACTTTACAGGTTCTTTTATAGACGAATCTTTTTTAATTGGTTACTTAACACCAGAAGAATATTTCGATTTTATAGGCGATTTACGTGGTATGAACAAAGCAGACGTAACCAGTTTTTTAGCACAGTTTGATGAGTTTTTTAATGGGGAAATTATAGGAAAGAAAAAATATTTAAGAGATTTAAGTAAAGGAAATCAGAAAAAAGCAGGTATTGCTGCTGCAATGATGGGAAATCCGCAGGTAGTAATTTTAGATGAACCTTTTGCAAACTTAGATCCAACAACACAAATCCGTTTAAAGGAAATTATAAAAAAATTAACTGAAAACAGAGAAATTACGGTACTAATTTCTAGTCATGATTTAACTCATGTAACCGAGGTTTGTGAGCGTATTGTGGTTTTAGACAAAGGTCAAGTAGTAAAAGACATCCAAACATCAACAGAAACTTTAAAAGAATTAGAAAGCTATTTTGCGCTATAAAGTCGTTATTCTTAATTTATTACTATTTTTACACTCTTATTTATACTATTTTCAAAAGAAATTAGTTGTAAGTAAGAGTTTTTAGTTTTATGAAGCACATTAAAAAAATACTAGTTTTTACTCTTCTTTTAGGAGTATTACACGCTTGTAGCACAAGAAAAGATACTGTTATTAATAGAAACTATCATGTTTTAACCACCAAATTCAACATTCTTTTTAATGGAGAAGAGGCCTTTGAAAAAGGGTTACAAGGTATTAGAGATAGTTATAAAGACGATTGGTTTCAACAATTGGTTATAGAACCTATAGAGTTTGATGACCGTAAAATTGCAGTACCCGTTTTTAAAAGTAATGGCCCAGGTGCAGGTTTTGGTAGGCCGGCAGAACAAGAAGAAACCAAAAAAGCATCTACACCTTTTGATATTGCCGAAGAAAAAGCCGTTAAATCGATTCAAAAGCACGGCATGAATATCAATGGATTAGAGAGAAACCGTCAAATAGATGATGCTTATTTATTGTTGGGTAAATCTCGTTATTATACACAACGTTTTATACCGGCAATAGAAGCCTTTAATTATGTAATTGCCAATTATCCAAATGCAAACTTAATAGCAGAAACCAAAATTTGGCGTGCTAAAGCAAACATTAGAATGGATAATGAAGAGTTTGCTATAGAATCTATGAAGTTACTTTTAGATGTAAAAGATACTTTAGAATCTGATTTATCTAACGAGTTAAAAGAAAAAGGGCACACAGCTTTGGCTATGGCTTACATGAAAGCAGACAGTCTTCAAAAAGTAAAAAAACATTTACAATTAGCCACAAGAACACAAGAAAATAAAGCTCAAGCTGCAAGAAATATGTTTGTTTTAGGGCAAATTTATGCGAAAGAAAACAAAAAAGATTCAGCAACTATTGTTTTTAACAAGCTCAGCAATTTTAAAAAGGCACCTTACAAATACAAAATACATTCGGTTATAGAATTGGCAAAAAATGCTTCAAATGATTCTGTATCTTCTTCGGTTTTAAAAAGATTAAGAAAGCTGATAGAAAAAAGAGAAAACAGACCTTACTTAGATCAGCTATATTACCAAGTAGGTTTAACCCACCAAAAGTACGATAGTGTTAGATTGGCAAAAGAGTTTTACAACAAATCTTTAAGAGCAAAAAACGGTTCAGACAAACAAAAAAGTTTTACCTACGAAAACTTAGGGAATCTCTACTTTAAAAATTCTAATTACTTAGTTGCTAGTTCTTACTATGATAGTGTTTTAAAAGTAACTACAGATACCTTAGATTTAAGAATACGAAGAGTAAAAAGAAAATATAGAAATTTAGCTTCTTTGATTAAATTCGAAAATTTAGTAGCTAAAAACGATAGTATTTTAAAGATAGCCTCTTTACCCAAAAAAGGACAAGAAGAATTTTTTCAAAACTATATAGATCGTATTAAAAAGAAAGATAAAGAAGATGCACAATTAAGGTTGAATCAAATTGCTTTTGGTGCCAATAACACAAGTTCTTTGCAAGCAACAAACAAAGGGAAGTGGTATTTTTATAACAATCAATCTATAGCTTTTGGTAAAACCGAATTTAGAAAAATTTGGGGAGATAGAAAATTAGCAGACAAATGGCGTTGGTCTTCTACGGTTAACTTTGGTAGTACAGAAAAAGATTCTGCAGTGGTACAAACCAAAGATTTAAGATACGACTTAGCAAGTTATTTAGATAAAATTCCTACAAATAAAGAAAATATAGACACTTTAAAAATAGATAGAAACCAGGCTTTATACGAATTAGGTTTAATATACAAAGAACAATTTAAAGACTTTAACTTAGCTGTAAATCGTTTAGAAAGAGTAGCCAGCTTAAACCCTAGAAAAGAATTAGTATTGCCTATAAATTGGCATTTGTATCAAATACATAAAAGTCTAAGAGAAACAAATAAAGCAAACAGTTATAAAAACACCATTCTTACCGATTATCCAAAAACTGTTTTTGCGCAAATCATTAAAAATCCAAATAAAAAGATAGAAGAAGATCAAGAGGTTACAGAAGTAGAAAAAACCTATAAAGAATTATATTACATTTATAAGAAAGAAAAAAATTACAAAGAGGTACTTGTAAAAGTGAATGATTTACTACCCACACTTGCAAGTTCAAAATTAAAACCTAAATTTGAACTTTTAAAAGCCTACGCAATAGGAAAATACCTAGATAAAAAAACCTATTCAAAAGCCTTAGAATTTGTTGCAGTTAACTATGGAAATACAGAAGAAGGAAAAATGGCAACAGAAATTCTTAAACAATTAAGTAAATAGTTATGTTTAGTAAAAAAGAAAAAAAAGAAGAAATGCAAAAAAATAAACCAAGAACCATGGAAAGAAATGTAATTGCAAAAACCACCACATTTGTTGGAGATATAAATTCTGAAGGAGATTTTAGAATAGACGGCACTCTAGAAGGTACTTTAAAAACCAAAGGACGTGTAATTATTGGTTCAGAAGGTATTATTAAAGGGAATGTAGAATCTACAAATGCAGATATAGAAGGTAAATTTTCTGGACAATTATCTGTAGCAAATACTTTAACTATTAAATCCACTGCAAATATTTCTGGAGATGTAACCATTGGTAAATTATCTATAGAACCAGGCGCAACGTTTAATGCAACTTGTGCAATGAAAGGTGCATTAAAAGAACTAAATAAAGATAATGAAACAAAAAAAGCCTCAGAAAAAACCGCTTAACAAAGCCATTGCACTATCTGGTGCTGGTTTACAAATGGGGGTAACCATTTATTTAGGTTTTTTATTAGGCAAATGGTTAGATGGTGTTTTTAAATTAACTTTTTTAACAGAAACAATGACACTTTTGGCTATCTTTTTAACCATGTATTTGTTAGTTAAACAAGCCAATAAAATTAATGAATAAAGATATTTTTACCTACATTATAGTTTTTGGTGTTTTATTTTTAACAGGTTTTTATACACACCAGTTTCTTTTAGAGAATTTACGTGCAAACCTTTCCTTTTCCCTAGAAAAAATATATCTTTTTCATGCCTTATTTTCGGGTATCGTTTGTATAAATTTAAGAGTAGTTTCTACTGTTGATAAACTTTTTCCTCAACTAGGTTTTATCTATTTAGGCACCCTACTTATAAAGTTAGTTTTGTTTTCTATATTTTTTTATAACCCTATATTTACAAGAGAAACCTTTAATTTAACAGAAAAAGGAGCCCTAATTATACCACTATTTGTTTTTTTATTAACAGAAACAATTTTTGTTTTAAAAATACTCAAGTTAAAAGAATAGAAAATAATTAAAAAAAAAAGGTTTGTATTTTTGAATTATTGCATACCTTTGCGCCGAATTTAGAAAGCGTATTTTTACAATGAAGATTGCACAAAAATCTATCAAGTTTCTTACAATAGTAGCAATAAGCCTTTTTACAACGCTTAGTTTTGCTTCAGAATCTAACAAAACAGATAACCAAAACGATGGTGGTCGTGTAAATACGAAGCAAGAAATTAATGATTACATTAAACATCATTTAGCAGATTCTCATGATTTTTCTTTGTTTTCCTACACTTCAGATGCTGGAGAAAGAAAACATGTTGGTTTTTCATTACCAGTAATTGTATGGACTAGTAAAGGTTTAGTAACTTTTATGTCTTCTGAATTTCATCATAATGATGATGGTCATGTAATCGTAGAGAAAGATGGTTTAAAACTAGCTAAAATCCACTCTAAGATATACGAATTAGATAATGGGGCTACTCAAGTATCTTTTGATGAAACACACCATGCAAAAAACGCTCACAAAGTTTTAGATTTTTCTATTACTAAAAGTGTTGTTGGAATTTTAATAGCGGCCTTTTTAATTTTCTTTGGGTTTTCTAAATTAGCAAAACAATATAAATCTAAAGCAATACCCACAGGTTTGGGGCGTGCTTTAGAACCCCTTGTTTTATACGTTAGAGACGAAATAGCGAGACCAAATATTGGTGAAAAAAAATATAAAAAGTTTATGCCTTATTTATTAACGGTGTTTTTTTTCATATGGATATTAAATTTAATGGGATTAACTCCTATAGGTTTTAATGTTACAGGTCAAATCGCAATCACAGTTTGTTTAGCAATTTTCACTTTAATAATATACATAAGCAATGGTAGTAAAGATTTTTGGATGCATACTTTATGGATGCCAGGAGTACCAAAACTGTTAAGACCAATACTTGCTGTATTAGAATTAGCAGGATATTTATTAATAAAGCCATTTTCTTTATTGGTACGTTTATTTGCCAATATTACAGCGGGTCATTCTGTTGTAATGGGTATTGCCGCTTTAATGTTATTATTAAAAGCTGAATTTGGAACTGTTGGTGCGACAGGAATTTCATTTTTCTTAACCTTATTTTTAACGGTTATAGAGGTATTAGTAGCTTTTTTACAGGCATTTATTTTCACAATGCTATCCGCATTGTTTATTGGAATGGCTGTAGAAGAACATGAGCACCATTAAACTAGAGTAATCTAGATAATAATAAATTAGAATTAGAGTTTGTTTAATTAATATATTTAAAATCAATTAGTATGTACAATTTAATTGGAGCAGGATTAATCGTAATCGGAGGTGGAATCGGACTTGGTCAAATTGGTGGTAAAGCAATGGAAGGTATTGCGCGTCAACCAGAAGCAGCAGGTAAGATCCAAACAGCGATGATCATTATTGGAGCATTATTAGAAGGTTTAGCATTTGGTGCTTTACTTTTAGGTAAATAATCTGATACAGAAACAAAAATGCATCTATAACGGTTGGTTATAGATGTGTTTTTAAAATTAGACAACAAAAAATAATATTATGGATATTTTTAATGATTTTTCAGTAGGTTTATTTGCATTACAATTGGTTATTCTTATTGTTTTATTAGTGCTGTTAAAGAAATTTGCTTGGAAACCAATATTAAACTCTTTAGAAGAAAGAGAATCTGGTATTGAAAACGCTTTAGCCGCCGCAGATAATGCACGTAAAGAAATGCAAAATTTAACTGCAGATAACGAAAGATTAGCAAAAGAAGCTAGAGCTGAAAGAGAAGCAATGATGAAAGAAGCTAGAGAAATTAGCGATAAAATTATTGCAGATGCAAAAGAAGATGCAAAAGAAGTTACGACCAAGTTAATTGAAACAGCACAAGCTTCAATCCAACAAGAAAAACAAGCAGCGTTAGCAGCGTTAAAGAAAAACGTAGCAGAATTATCTATAGGCATTGCAGAATCTGTAATCAAAAAAGAATTATCTAATAAGAAAGACCAATTAGAGTTGGTAGAAGGAATCTTAAAAGATGTTACTTTAAACTAAAGAGAAATGAAAGACGCAAGAGCAGCATTACGTTACGCAAAAGCAATTTTAAATCTTGCAACAGATTCTAAATCAGAAGCTGCAGTAAATACAGATATGTCTTTAATTACTTCTATTATTGCAGAAAATAGTGAGTTAGAAGTAATGTTAAAAAGCCCTATTGTAAAGTCTACAGATAAAATGAATGTTTTAAACGCATTGTTTGATGGTAAAGTAAATAACATCACATTGGGTTTATTTCATTTATTAGAAGATAATAAAAGAATAACGATGCTAGATAGTGTTGCAAAACAATACGCTATTGTATACGATCATTTAAAGCATACACAAGTAGCCACTGTAACAACAGCAGTACCTTTAACAAAAGAAGTAGAGCAACAAGTTTTAGATAAAATTGTTTCTTTAACAGGAGACAAAGCAAACTTAGAAAACAAAATAAACCCAGCAATTTTAGGAGGTTTTATTTTACGTGTTGGAGATGTGCAGTATGATGCAAGTATCTCTAATTATTTAAACGAATTGAAAAAGGAATTTGACAACAGTCATTACGTTCCAAAAATATAATTAAGCAATATGCATTAGGCTCTAAGCAATTAGCTTTAGCCTAAAGCATATGGCAAAAAGCTTAAAGCAATTAAAAATGGCAAGTATTAAACCAGCTGAAGTATCAGCAATTTTAAAGCAACAGTTAACAAATTTCGAAGCAAAAGCTACTTTAAACGAAGTAGGAACCGTTTTACAAGTAGGTGATGGTATTGCTCGTGTTTATGGTCTTTCTAATGTACAGTATGGAGAATTAGTAGAATTCGAAAACGGCTTAGAAGGTATTGTATTAAACTTAGAAGAAGACAATGCAGGTGTTGTATTATTAGGTGCTTCTACTTCTATAAAAGAAGGTTCTACAGTAAAACGTACAGAACGTATTGCTTCTTTAAGAGCAGGTGAAGGTATTGTAGGTAGAGTTGTAGATACATTAGGTAGTCCTATAGATGGTAAAGGACCAATTACTGGTACTACATACGAGATGCCATTAGAAAGAAGAGCCCCTGGTGTAATCTACAGAGAGCCTGTAACAGAACCATTACAAACAGGTATTAAATCTATTGATGCAATGATTCCTGTAGGTAGAGGTCAGCGTGAGTTGATTATTGGAGACCGTCAAACAGGTAAATCAACAGTAGCTATTGATACAATTTTAAATCAAAAAGAATTTTTTGATGCTGGAGAGCCAGTATATTGTATCTATGTTGCAGTTGGGCAAAAAGCATCTACAGTTGCTGCTATTGCAAACATGTTAGAAGAAAAAGGCGCTTTAGCTTACACAACTATTGTAGCTGCCAATGCATCAGATCCTGCAGCAATGCAAGTATATGCACCATTTGCTGGAGCTGCAATTGGAGAATATTTTAGAGATACAGGTAGACCAGCTTTAATTATTTATGATGATTTATCTAAACAAGCAGTCGCATACCGTGAAATTTCTTTATTATTAAGAAGACCTCCAGGGCGTGAGGCATATCCAGGAGATGTATTTTACTTACACTCTAGATTATTAGAAAGAGCTGCAAAAGTTATTAATGACGATAAAATTGCAAGCGAAATGAACGATTTACCAGATTCTATCAAAGGAATTGTAAAAGGAGGAGGTTCTTTAACTGCACTACCAATTATCGAAACACAAGCAGGTGACGTATCTGCCTATATACCAACAAACGTAATTTCTATTACAGATGGTCAAATTTTCTTAGATGGAGATTTATTTAACTCAGGTGTACGTCCAGCAATTAATGTAGGTATTTCTGTATCACGTGTTGGTGGTAACGCTCAAATTAAATCAATGAAAAAAGTATCTGGTACTTTAAAATTAGACCAGGCACAATTTAGAGAATTAGAAGCATTTGCTAAGTTTGGTTCAGATCTAGATGCTGCAACCATGAGTGTAATTTCTAAAGGACAACGTAATGTTGAAATTTTAAAACAAGCACAAAACGATCCTTTTGCAGTAGAAGACCAAGTTGCAATTATCTATGCAGGTTCTAAAAACTTGTTAAAAGATGTACCTGTAGAGAAAGTTAAAAAGTTCGAAAAAGAATATATCGATTACTTAAACACAAAACATAGAGATACGTTAGATGTTTTAAAATCTGGTAAATTAACAGACGAAGCTACTGCAACATTAGAGGCAGCAGCTGCAGAAATAACGAAGCATTTTGTTTAATTAGACATTAGCTTTTAGTCGCAAAAATTCTTTACACGAATCTAAGCACTAACAACTAAGCACTAATAACTAAACACTAGTAAATGGCAAACTTAAAAGAAATACGTAATAGAATTACCTCTATCAAATCTACAATGCAGATTACATCTGCTATGAAAATGGTGTCTGCTGCAAAATTAAAAAAAGCACAAGATGCAATTGTAGCAATGAGGCCTTATTCATCTAAATTAACAGAATTGTTGCAAAATTTAAGTGCAACTTTAGATAGTGATGCTGGTGGTGCATATTCTGAGCAAAGAGAGGTTTCTAAAGTATTATTAGTAGTTGTTACATCTAACAGAGGTCTATGTGGTGGTTTTAACTCTTCAATTACCAAAGAAGTTGTAAAAACAATTAAAGAAAAATATGCAAATACAACTGTAGATATATTCTCTATTGGTAAAAAAGGAGCAGACGTTTTATCTAAAGAACATAACCTTGTAGCTACAAGAAACGATTTATACGATGATTTAACTTTTGATAATACAGCAGCTGTAGCAGAAAAGTTGATGGGAATGTATGTAGATGGCACGTATGATAGAATTGAAATTATATACAATCAATTTAAAAATGCTGCGACTCAGATTCCTCAAGTAGAACAATTCCTACCCATTAAACCAATTGAAGGTGGTGATGCAACAGCAGTAAATTCTGATTATATATTTGAGCCTTCTAAAGTAGAAATCGTAGAAGCTTTAATACCAAAGTCTTTAAAAACACAATTATACAAAGCGTTAAGAGACAGTTTTGCCTCAGAACATGGTGCTCGTATGACTGCAATGCACAAAGCAACAGACAATGCAACAGAATTAAGAGACGAATTGTTATTAACGTATAACAAAGCAAGACAAGCTGCAATTACTAACGAAATCTTAGAGATTGTTGGTGGAGCAGAAGCTTTGAATAATTAAAAAAATTAAAATTAAGCTATAATATAAAAAAAGAGACTGAATTTTCAGCCTCTTTTTTTTTCTTACAAATCGAACTTAATACCTTGTGCTAAAGGCAGTTCATCAGAATAATTTATGGTATTTGTTTGCCTTCTCATATAAACCTTCCAAGCATCAGAGCCAGACTCTCGTCCACCACCAGTTTCTTTTTCGCCCCCAAAAGCACCACCAATTTCTGCTCCAGAAGTACCAATATTTACATTGGCAATTCCACAATCTGAACCTGCATAAGACAAGAATTTTTCGGCTTCTTTTAATTCGTTGGTCATAATTGCAGACGATAAACCTTGGGCAACACCATTTTGTTTTGCAATGGCATTTTCTATGTTATCAGAATATTTCATCACATATAAAATAGGAGCAAACGTTTCATGTTGTACAATTTCAAAATGATTTTCGGCTTCTATAATTACTGGTTTTACATAACAACCAGAATTGTATCCTTCTCCATTTAAAACACCCCCATTAACTAAAACAGTTCCACCTTCTTCTTTTACCTTTTCTATGGCTTTTAAATAGGTGTTTACAGCATCTTTATCAATTAACGGACCTACATGATTATTTTCATCTAAAGGATTCCCAATTTTTATTTGTTTGTAAGCACCAACAATAGCGTCACGTACTTTATCATATACAGATTCGTGTATAATTAACCTTCTTGTAGAGGTACATCTTTGGCCACAAGTACCCACAGCACCAAAAACAGCACCAGGAACCACCACTTTTAAATCGGCTGTTGGTGTAATTATAATGGCATTATTACCACCCAATTCTAATAGAGATTTTCCAAAACGTTGGGCTACTTTTGCGCCCACAATTCGTCCCATTCTAGAAGACCCTGTAGCAGAAATTAACGGAACTCTAGTATCACTCGTCATCATTTCACCTACTTTATAATCGCCATTTATTATGCAAGAAATTCCTTCTGGCAAGTTGTTTTCTTTTAAAATTGGGGCAATAATATTTTGGCAAGCTACTGCACACAAAGGTGTTTTTTCAGAGGCTTTCCAAACACAAACATCACCACAAATCCATGCTAAAGCTGTGTTCCAAGCCCAAACTGCCACTGGAAAATTAAAGGCAGAAATAATACCAACAACTCCTATTGGGTGCCATTGTTCTCTCATAACATGGCCTGGTCTTTCAGACGGAATTGTTTGTCCATTTAGCTGACGAGACAAACCTACTGCAAAGTCGCAGATATCAATCATTTCTTGAACCTCACCATAGCCTTCTTGCAAAGATTTCCCCATTTCGTAAGAAACTAATTTGCCTAAAGGCTCTTTTAAATCTCTCAACTTATTACCAAATTGACGCACAATCTCGCCTCTTTGTGGAGCGGGCATATTTCTAAAAGACAAAAACGCTTTACCAGCAGCCTCGATCACTTGTTCATAATCTTTTTTGGTGGTTGTTTTTACCTTTGCTATCAATTTACCATCTACAGGCGAAAAACTTTCTATAATTTCTCCGTTAGAAAAATTATTAGAACCCGAAGATGTTCCATTGTTTATGTCTTTTATACCTAATTGTTGCAAGGTTTCTTGTATTCCAAAATTATTCATTTTGCTGAGTGGTTTTTGTTGTTTAATTTAGAAGTTCGAATTTACGAATAATTTTACACACTTATAAATTAAACAAAAAGATTAACATCTGTTTAATATTAAACAAAAGATATGAAAAAACTACTCTACATTGCTTCAATTTTATTAATTTCTTTCGGATGTAAAATAGAAAAGACAAAAGACGCTAAAGAAATAAAAATAACTAAAAAAGTGAATGATTTTGCCATTATAATTCATGGTGGTGCTGGCACTATTTTAAAGAAAAACATGTCAGATGACAAAGAAACTGCTTATGTAGCAAAATTAGAAGAAGCTATAAAAACAGGGCATACCATTTTAAAAAATGGAGGTACCAGTCAAGAAGCAGTGATGAAAACGATTCAGGTTATGGAGAATTCTCCATTATTTAACGCAGGTAAAGGGGCTGTTTTTACACACGAAGAAACCAATGAGTTAGATGCTTCTTTTATGGATGGTAAAACTTTAAATGCAGGGGCTGTTGCTGGAGTTACCAATGTAAAAAGTCCTATTGAATTAGCCATAAAAGTGATGACAGATTCAGATCACGTAATGTTATCTGGCAAAGGAGCTTCTATTTTTGCTAAAGAAAAAGGCTTAGAAATTGTAGACCCTAGTTATTTTTATACAGAAAACCGATATAAATCTTTACAAAGAATAAAAAATAGAGCTAAAAAGCAGATAGATCATGATGATAAAAAAGCCGCCTTTTATGATGCCGATATTAAAAACTCGAAATTTGGAACAGTAGGTTGTGTAGCCCTAGATAAATACGGAAATATTGCTGCAGGAACATCTACAGGAGGAATGACCAACAAACGTTGGGGAAGAATTGGAGATGCACCTATTATTGGTTCTGGTACCTATGCAAATAATTTAACTTGTGGTGTTTCGTCTACTGGTTGGGGAGAATATTTTATTAGAAGTCAAGTTGCTTATGATATTTCTGCGCAGATGGAATACCAACAAAAAACTTTAAAAGAAGCTACCACAGATGTAATACAAAATAAATTGACAAAATTAGGGGGTACAGGTGGTGTTGTAGCATTAGACAAAAACGGAAATATGTCTTTTGAATTTAATACTGCAGGAATGTACAGAGCTTCTATGAATGATAAGGGCGAATTGGTTGTAAAGATCTACAAGAAATAATCTAACCATTTTGCTGGAATAGATTGTAATTTCACTTTAGTAAATTTTGATGCAATTATTTATAGTTTTTTTGAACTAGATTTTGGTTATTACAACCACAAGAAAAAAACAACACTGTTAAAAAGATGTATTTATTCATTTTTTTTATGGGTAAAAACAGTTTTCATTTTTTATATTTTAGTTCTTTTTTATTAGATAAAAAATTAGTGAAAGGTTGCGTGCAATAATGTTATTTTTGTAAAAGTTTATGCAAGCAAAAATATTTAACATACAATCTCAAGAAGACTTTAACAAAACTGCCTTAGCCATTTTTAAGCATCAATTTAAAAACAACAAGGTTTACAGGTCTTTTTGCGATTTGTTATACAAACATCCTTCAGAGATCAACCAAGTAAAAGATATTCCTTTTTTACCCATTCAATTTTTTAAAAGCAGAAAAGTACTTTCTTCTTTAGATGAAATTGATGAAGTTTTTACAAGTTCTGGCACAACAGGTAGTGTTACTAGCAAACATTTTGTAACAGATATTAATATTTATAAACAAAGTTATTTTAAGGGCTTTGAACATTTTTATGGCAATATAGAAGACTATGCGGTATTAGCTTTATTGCCCAACTATTTAGAGCGTAAAGGGTCTTCTTTGGTTTTTATGGTAGATGATTTGATAAGAAAATCTAAAAACATAGAAAGCGGTTTTTATTTGAACAATTTAGATGAATTAGCTAAAAAACTAATAGAATTAGACAAAAAAGAACAAAAAGTACTCTTAATTGGAGTTTCTTTTGCCTTGTTAGATTTAATTGAGAAGCAACAATTCAACCTAAAAAACACCATAATTATGGAAACTGGCGGTATGAAAGGAAGAAGAAAAGAAATCATAAGACAAGAGTTGCATACAATTTTAAAAAATGGTTTTTCTGTTGATAAAATTCACTCAGAATATGGCATGACAGAATTATTAAGTCAGGCTTATTCTAAAGGAAATGGTGTTTTTGAAACCCCGCCTTGGATGCAAATTTTAATCAGAGATACAGAAGACGCCTTAACCATAAATACTACAGAAAAAAACGGCGGAATTAATGTGATTGATTTAGCAAATTACAACTCTTGCAGTTTTATTGCTACCCAAGATTTAGGTAAAACCTATATAAACGGCACATTTGAAATTGTTGGGCGTTTTGACAACTCAGATATTAGAGGCTGTAACTTAATGGTACTGTAAAATAAAAAGCAGAAAAGTTGTAAACTTTAAAAATCTTCATCGACAAAATTAAAAACCATCTAGATGAAAAAATTAGCAATCATTTATTATTTGTAATAACTGCAAATTTAAAAGCAAAAAATTACAACTAAAAAAAGGCAGATGCCAACTGGTTGAATATTAGTAAAGAGTAAGTTTTTTTTCTTTACCCAGAAGACCTCTCAGGTTTTTAAAACCTGAAATGTCTTTTGGAATATTTAAAAATTATCTTATTCTACCACTAATAAATAATACGTTTTTTTACCACGTTGTAACAACACATATTTATTAGCTATTAAATCTTCTTTTGTGATTGTAAAATCTTCTTTTACCTTTTCTTTGTTAACAGAAATTGCATTTTCTTTTAAGGCCCTTCTAGCTTCTCCATTCGACTTTAAATAGTTGGTTTTTGCAGCCAAAGCTCCAATCATATCCAACCCTTGTGCAATATCACCTAAAGAAACAGTGGCTTGTGGCACACCATCAAAAACATCTAAAAATGTTTGTTCGTCTAGAGATTTTAAATCGCTTGCCGTACTTTTTCCGAATAAAATTGCAGATGCTTTAATTGCATTTTCATAAGCCTCTTTGCCATGTACTAATAAAGTAACTTCTTCTCCTAAACGTTTTTGTAAAATACGCGCATGTGGTGCTTCTTTATGTTCTGCAATTAAAGTTTGTATGGTTTCTTTCTTTAAAAAAGTAAATATTTTAATATATTTTTCTGCGTCTTCATCAGAAGTATTTAACCAATATTGGTAAAATTTGTAAGGTGATGTTCTGTTGGCATCTAACCAAACATTTCCTCCTTCAGATTTTCCAAATTTAGAACCATCAGACTTTGTAATTAATGGGCAGGTAATTGCATACCCTTTTCCACCACCAATTCTTCTAATTAATTCTGTACCTGTTGTAATATTTCCCCATTGATCTGACCCACCCATTTGTATAGTAGCGCCGTTATTTTGGTACAAATGTAAAAAATCGTAACCCTGTACTAATTGATAGGTAAACTCTGTAAAAGACATCCCTTCTTTAGACTCTGAACCAATTCTGTTTTTTACAGAATCTTTTGCCATCATGTAATTTACAGTAATGTGTTTACCAACATCACGAATAAATTCAAGGAAAGAAAAGTCTTTCATCCAATCGTAATTATTTACCAAAACAGCTGCATTTTTTGCATCGGAAGTAAAATCTAAAAAATGACTTAATTGCCCTTTTATAGCTTCTTGGTTGTGTCTTAACGTTTTTTCGTCTAATAAGTTACGTTCTGCAGATTTACCAGAAGGATCTCCAATCATACCTGTTGCACCACCTACCAAAGCAATAGGTTTATGCCCACATCTTTGAAAATGTGCCAACAACATAATAGGCACTAAATTTCCTATATGTAAAGAGTCTGAAGTTGGATCAAAACCTACATACGCACTTCTTATTTTTTCTAACAAGTGCTGTTCTGTAGTTGGCATACTGTCATGCAACATTCCTCTCCATTGTAATTCTTCTATAAAATTATTCATTATAAATTTTAATTAATTGAATTTAAAATACGAATGTCAAATTGATTTTGTCGAATTTTAATAATCGATTTCGACAAGCTCAATCTGACATTGTTATTCAAGTTAGAACATAACTTGTTTTAACAGTACAAAGATAAACTTATCAATCAAAAAACCATAACTTAGCAGTATGATTTTAGTAACTGGTGGAACAGGTTTAGTGGGTGCACATTTATTGTATCATTTATTAAAAAATGATGAAAAAATCCGCGTTATTTATCGTTCTAAAGATAAAATAGAAAGTGTAAAAAAGGTGTTTTCTTATTATACAGACGATGTTACTTTAATAGATAAAATAGACTGGTTTAAAGCAGATATTACAGAAGTACCTGCAATGATACCTGCTTTTGTAGGTGTAAAAAAAGTGTACCACTGTGCAGCGTTTATTTCTTTTAATCCGAAAGATTATATAGAAATGCGTAAAATAAATATACATGGTACAGCAATAATTGTAAACCTTTCTATTGATGCCAAAATAGACAAATTGTGTTTTGTAGGTTCTATTGCTTCTGTGGGAGAATCTATAAACGACCAATTGATTACCGAAGAAAATGAGTGGAATAAGGAATTAGATAACAGTGGGTATTCCATTACAAAATTTGGCGCAGAAATGGAGGTTTGGCGAGCAAGTCAAGAAGGTGTTGAAGTGGTTATTGTAAATCCAGGGGTTATTTTAGGAAGTGGTTTTTGGCAATCTGGTTCTGGTAAATTATTTAGTCAGGTTTATAATGGTTTTAAATATTTTACAGAAGGGATTACAGGTTTTGTGGGCGTAAAAGATGTAGTAAAAACCATGATTTTATTAACGGAATCTACCATAAAAAACCAACGTTTTATTCTAGTTTCAGAAAACAAAACATACAAAGATGTGTTGTTTGCCATTGCAGATGGTTTTGGTAAAAAAAGACCTTCTAAAAAAATTAAACCTTGGCAAACTACTATTTTGTGGAGGTTTTCTGCTTTTGTAGCTAAAATTTCGGGAGTACAACCTTTGTTAAGCAAGTATTCTGCAAGAAGTGCACATTCGGTTTCTAAATATTCTTCTCAAAAAATAAAAGAGGCATTAAACTATCAATTTGAAAAAGTAGATACTGTGATTAAAGACGTTTGTAAAAATTATTCAAAATAATTACTGTCTTTGTAAGACTTCTTTTTTGTCTAAAATATTGATGTTAATGGTATCTAATAATTTAACACTTTGTTGTTTTAAAGAATCGTTGATAATTTTAATACTATCTAACCTTCTTTCAAGTATTCTAACTTTGTCAATAGAGTCTTTTTTTATAGAATCTAATCTGGTTTGTTTTTGTTTGTATAGTTTTCCTTGCTTTTCTATGCTTTCTTTGGCGCTTTCTAATATTTTTTGATACATATCTATTTTAGACATATAATACAAATTACTGTTTTGAAACCTAGCGCTATCAATTTTAAATTTTTGATATACAAGAGGCATGTAATTAATATTTTTTTCAAGATTTTTATTTTTAATAAATTTTGCACTACCAGCAATCACCATTTCTTGCAGTAACAATTGCATACTATCTTTTGGTATAAGATCTTTTGGTTTTTCTAAAATGGTATTACTTGTGCAAGAAAAAATTAAAACAGCACAAAAAATAATGAAAATATGTTTCATTTTATCTATTAAATGTTAGCCTTTTACCTTTAATATCATCATTAAAAACCCCATTATCATATATTAAATTACCATTTACAAAAGTATGTGTAATGCTTGCGGAAAAAGTAGTACCTTCAAAAGGAGACCAACCACATTTATACAAAACATTTTCTTTAGTTACAGTTTGTGGTTTATTAGGGTCTATTAAAACCAAATCTGCATAATAACCTTCTTTAATAAAACCACGTTTTTTAATTTGAAATAATTTTGCAGGATTATGACTCATTTTTTCTACTGCTTTTTCAATCGTAATAACGCCCTCTTTTACTTTTTCTAAAATAGCTGGAACAACATGCTGTACTAATGGGCCACCACTTGGTGCTTTTGTATACACATTGTTTTTTTCCTCTAAAGTATGTGGTGCATGGTCTGTAGCTAAAACATCAATTCTATCATCTAATAAAGCTTTCCATAAACCTTGCCTGTCTTTTTCTGTTTTAACAGCAGGATTCCATTTTATAAAAGTTCCTTTTTCATCATAATCTTGGTCGTTAAACCAAAGGTGATGTACACAAACTTCTGCTGTAATTTGTTTTTCTTCTAGTGGAATATCGTTTCTAAAAAGGTGTGTTTCCTTTTCTGTAGAAATATGGAAAATATGCAAACGAGCGCCTGTTTTTTTGGCTAATTCTATGGCTTTAGAGGAAGATATATAGCAAGCTTCTTCGCTTCTAATAATTGGGTGATATTTAATAGGAATATCATCTCCATATTTCTTTTTAAATTCTGCTGTATTTTTTCTGATGGTTGCTTCGTCTTCACAATGTACAGAAATAATCATTTTGGTTGATGAGAAAATCTTTTCTAAAACTTCTACATCATCTACCAACATATTTCCTGTAGAAGAACCTAAAAACAACTTAATCCCAGCCACTTTTTGCGGGTCTGTTTTTAATAACTCCTCTAAATTATTATTGGTGCCACCAAACATAAAAGAGTAATTGGTATAAGAATCTTTACTAGCAATACTAAATTTATTTTCTAACAACTCTTGTGTGGTTGCTTGTGGTACTGTATTGGGTTGTTCTATAAAAGTGGTAATACCACCAGCTACAGCTGCTCTACTTTCTGTAGCAATGTTTGCTTTATGCGTTAAACCAGGCTCCCTAAAATGAACTTGATCGTCTATAAAACCAGGTATTAAATACTTACCATTTGCGTTTATTGTTGTCACATTTTTATCTAGCTGAATTTCTTTAGAAACTTGCTTGATAATTTCGTTTTCTATTAAAACATCTCCTGTAAAGGTTTTATTTTCGTTAACTATTTTAGCGTTTTTTATAAGATAAGTCATCATTTTTAATCTTTTGGTAATCCTTTTAATCTCATTTTTATCATTCCAAAAAGCGCCTCAGAAACAATATTTCCATTCATTTTAGAGGCTCCTAAGTCTCTATCTGTAAAAATTACAGAGACTTCTTTTATATTAAATTTATGTTTCCAAGCTTTAAATTTCATTTCTATTTGAAATGCATAACCAATAAACTTTATTTTATCTAAGTTAATGGTTTCTAAAACTTTACGTTTCCAGCAAACAAAACCAGCAGTAGTGTCAAAAATGGGTATTCTAGTTATAATACGTACGTATTTTGATGCAAAATAAGAAAGTAACAACCTTTTAATATCCCAATTTACTACGTTTACTTGGTTGTTTACATATCTAGAACCTACAGAAACATCTCCACCCTCTTTTGCACAGGCATTATACAATCTTACCAAATCTTTTGGATTGTGAGAAAAATCAGCATCCATCTCGATCATGTAGTCATATTTTTTTGACAAAGCCCATTTAAAACCATGAATGTAAGCAGTACCTAAACCATTTTTTTCTTTTCTTTTTTCTAAAAAAAGTTGGTTTGGAAATTCTTTTGTTAAGTTTTCTACAATAGTGCCAGTTCCATCAGGAGAATTATCGTCTACAACTAAAATATGGAATTCTTTTTCTTCACTAAAAACAGCTCTAACGATGGCTTCTATGTTTTCTTTTTCGTTGTAAGTAGGAATGATGACTAACGCGTCTGACATAAATTAAATTTCATGTGATATAGTACAAATATACATTTTTTAATTACTAATTTTGTGTTAATCTTACCAAGAAAACAGAAGTGCAAGCATTAGAAAAAATAGTAATTAATAGAAATTGGATTACATTAATAATACTTTTATTATTGATTTTAATTGTGCTATTAAAATCCTTAAATAAAGAACGTTTAAAAGGTTTTGTTTTTGTTTTATTTAATAAGAATTTTATAACTACCGAAGCAGACGATAACCCTTCTTTTTTTAATGGTTTTAACCTTTTGTTATTTTTATTTTCTACAATAACCCTATCTTTAACAATTAGCTTTTTGTTAGATACAAAAAGTTACCTTTTTGATACTTCTTTCTCTTCTTTTTTAATCGTTTTTACAATTGTTTTAAGTTATTTTCTGCTTAAAAAGTTTCTAGAATTTTTATTGGTTAGGCTTTTTCTAATCCAAAAACAGCTACTGTTTTATACAATTTCTAAAACTAGTTACCTTTATACCATCAGTTTTGTATTGTTTATTGTATATATTTTAACTGTCTATAGTGCTTTAAAAGCGAGTGTCTTACTTTATAGCACGCTTTTTTTGTTAGTAATTCGTTTTATAGCTCACATTGTAATTAACAAAAAGCTGATTTTTAGCAAGTTGTTTTATTTTATTTTGTATATTTGCGCCCTCGAAATAGCACCGCTATTTTTATTATTTAAATTGATACTTTAAATTAAAAAACAAAAGCGTATGAAAGTGAAAACTATTTTAGTATCGCAACCTGAGCCTAAAACAGAAACTTCCCCTTATTTTGAATTGTCTAGCAAACAGAAAGTAAAAATTGACTTTAGATCTTTTATTCATGTAGAAGGGATTCCTGTAAAAGAGGTAAGATCTCAAAAAGTGGATCTTAAAAACTTTACTGCTATTATTTTAACAAGTAGAAATGCTGTAGATTATTTCTTTAAAATTGCAGAAGAAATGCGTTTTAAAGTGCCAGATGATATGAAATATTTTTGCCAGTCAGAAGCAGTTGCTTATTACCTACAAAAATACGTAGTGTACAGAAAGCGTAAGATTTATGTTGGTAACAGAACGTTTCCTGAGTTAACAAAGTTGATTAAAAAACATAAAACAGAAAACTTTTTATTACCATCTTCTAACAAATTAAAACCATTAATTCCAGATGAGTTAAATGCATTAGGTGTAAAATGGACTCGTTTAGATTTGTATAGAACTGTAGTAAGCGATTTATCGGATTTAGAAGATGTTTTTTACGATATTTTAGTATTTTTTAGCCCTTCTGGTATCGAATCTTTATTACAAAATTTCCCAGACTTTAAACAGAACAATACTAGAATTGCCGCTTTTGGTAACTCTACAGTAAGTGCGGTTACAGCAGCTGGGTTTAAATGTGATATAAAAGCGCCAGCGCCAGAAACACCTTCTATGACAATGGCATTGGAAAAATATATTAAAGAAGCAAATAAGAAATAACAACTCTTTTACAATATTTTAAATCAAAACCGAACAGTAATGTTCGGTTTTTTTTGTCTTAAAAAAGTTTTTTAAAGTTGATTAATTTTTAGATAAATTTAAATTTAAGCAAATAAAGTAGCAAATACTTCTTCAATCTTACCAACTAAAATCAATTTAATTCCATGATTTTTAGAAGAAATCTTATTGTATTTAGAGGCTACAAAACTTTTATAACCCAACTTTTCTGCTTCTGTAATACGTTGGTCTATTTTAGAAACAGGTCTAATTTCTCCTGCCAAACCAACCTCTGCAGCAAAACATACATTGGGGTTAATTGCAATGTCTTGGTTGGAAGATAAAATAGCTGCAACAACAGCTAAATCTATGGCAGGATCATCTACGTTAATCCCTCCAGTAATGTTTAAAAATACATCTTTTGCACCTAATTTAAAACCAGCTCGTTTTTCTAAAACAGCCAATAACATATTTAATCTTTTTAGATTGTAACCTGTGGTAGAACGTTGTGGTGTACCATAAACTGCTGTAGAAACCAAGGCTTGAATTTCTATCATTAAAGGTCTAACTCCCTCTAAGGTTGATGCAATTGCTGTTCCGCTTAAATCTGCATCTTTTTTAGAAATTAGTATTTCTGATGGATTTGTAATTTCTCTCAAACCATTAGAAAGCATTTCGTAAATTCCTAATTCTGAAGTAGAACCAAATCTGTTTTTCTGGCTTCTTAAAATTCTATAGGTGTGATTTCTATCGCCTTCAAATTGTAAAACCACGTCTACCATGTGTTCTAAAATTTTAGGACCAGCAATGTTTCCTTCTTTATTAATATGACCAATTAACAAGACAGGTGTTGCAGTTTCTTTGGCAAATTTAATCAATTCTGCAGAGGTTTCTCTAATTTGAGAAATGCTTCCAGGAGAAGCTTCAATAGAATTGGTATGTAAGGTTTGTATAGAATCTATAACCAAAACTTCGGGTTCGGTTTCTTCTATGTTTTTAAATATTTGTTGGGTATTGGTTTCTGTTAAAATTAAACAATTAGAATTTTGGGCAGCCAAACGTTCTGCACGCATTTTAATTTGAGACTGACTTTCTTCACCAGAAACATACAGCACTTTTTGACTGATATTTAAAGCAACTTGTAGCAGTAAGGTAGATTTTCCTATACCAGGTTCACCACCTAAAAGTGTTACAGAGCCTTTTACCAAACCACCACCTAAAACTGTGTCTAATTCGTTGTTATTGGTAACAACCCGTTCTTCTGGATTTAGAACAATGTCTGCAATTTTTAACGGTTTGTTTATAGTTTGCTTTGCTGTTGTAGCTTGTTTCCAAATGCGTTTTTCTGCTGTCTGAATCACTTCTTCTACAATAGTATTCCACTCTTTACAGGCACCACATTGCCCAACCCATTTTGCGTGTTGGGTACCACAGTTTTGACAGAAAAAAGTTGTTTTGGTTTTAGCCATTTTGATTTAGTTGCAAAGTTTGAAAGCTGTAAAGTTACAAAGTAAAGTTAGATTATAAATAGCTATTTTTTATAACTTGATATTGTAATAATTTATTTATAAAAAAATAATTGATCCTTCAGGTTTTAAAAATCTGAAGGGTCTTGTAAATTGAAAAGGTTTTAGCTCTTAAATAAAAAAAAGTAATTCGGAATTTTTATAATCTGGCAAATAGTTGCGTTAGCGATTGAACGACTTGTTTGAGCTCTTTTTATTTGATAAAATAAAAAAGCGAGTAGTGAAAGCGCGACTTGATCCTGAACGCTTTCAGGATAAAGAAACGCCCAAAAATTATTTTTCCTTATTGTAAATTGGTAATAATAAAAATGCCAAACCACCAAAAACGACAATCATTGCTGTTTGTGCTGTCCACATAATCCAACCAAAGGCGGTTGCAGGTTCTGTAGGGATGTTAAATAAAGCCAATGCACCTGCTACTGCAATTGGGTATAAACCAATTCCGCCATTTGTAGCAGCAATAGAAAAGCCGCCAGCAATAAAACCTATTAAAATACCACCAAAAGGAACCTCTAAACCTTTAATTGCAGGGATTGTTGCCCAAAACATGGCGACATACATTATCCAAATAAAAACGGTGTGAAAAATAAAAGCCCACTTGTTTTTCATTTTAAAAATGCTTGTCACACCTTCGATTAAACCTGTTATAAAGGTTTTAATTTTTAATAAAAAACCAGATTTTGCTTTTTTTACAAAAGAGGTAAAAATAAAAAAACCAATTACTAGAATTATTGATCCAATAATCATTTTTGTGGGATCGAAATTTTTGGTTAGGAGTTCGTAAATAAAATCAAATTGTACAAAAAGCGTAATGGCAATAATGGAAAGCATCATAATTAAATCTGCAATACGTTCTGCTACAATGGTTCCAAATCCTTTTTCAAAAGGAATTTCTTCATATTGTGTCATTACTGTGGCTCTAGAGATTTCTCCAGCTCTTGGCAATGCTAAATTAACTAAATACCCAACTAAAACAGCCAAAACACTATTGGTAAATTTGGGCTTAAAACCTAAAGGTTCTAGTATAAATTTCCACCTGTATGCTCTAGATAAATGACTTAAAATACCAAAGAAAAGGCCTAATAAAATCCAACCATAATTGGCTTCCTTAAAATAATTTCCTAAAGTTTCTAAAGAGATTTTAGACAAAGAATACCAAACTAAAAAACCTCCCAATAAGAGAGGTAAAATTGTTTTTAAAGTTTTTTTAATGTTCAAAATTAGGTAAGGGTATTGTCTTTTTCGTTCGGAAATACCAATGATGGTTTAAATGTTTTAGCCTCTTCAAAATCCATAAACCCATACACTATTAAAATCAACACATCGCCAACAGCAACTCTTCTTGCTGCAGCACCATTTAGGGTAATTTCTCCACTACCTCTTGGTCCTGGAATGGCGTATGTTTCTAAACGCTCGCCATTATTGTTGTTTACAATTTGAACGCGTTCTCCTTCTATAATGTTGGCTGCATCCATTAAATCTTCATCTATGGTAATGCTTCCTATATAATTTAAATCTGCACCTGTAACTTTTACACGGTGGATTTTAGATTTTACTACTTGTACTAACATGTTGCAAAAATACTCTTTTTTTATTATTATTATTTTAAGCGAATGTTGTCAATCAATCTAATTTTTCCTGCAAATACTGCCATAAAAGCACGATATTTTTTGTCAGATTCTCTCTTTTCTACTGTTTCTAATGTTTTTTCTTCAGCAATGGTAAAATATTCTAATTCTAATAAAGGTTGTTTTTTAAACTCATTTTCTACCCATTCGTTAATTTCAGTAATATTTTTTGCACCAATTTTTCTTTGTACCTTTTTTAAAGTTTTGTAAATAAAAGGAGCTGCTTCTCTTTGTTTTTTAGATAGACGAATATTTCTAGAACTCATTGCCAAACCGTCTTCTTCTCTAAAAATAGAACATCCTTTTATTTTTACAGGAAGTCTATTTTTTTTGACCATTTTTTTAATGATTTGCAATTGCTGAAAATCTTTTTGCCCAAAATATGCCCGGTTTGGTTGTACAATTTCGAAGAGCGTTTTTACAATTGTGGCTACACCATCAAAATGTCCAGTCCTAAATTTTCCTTCCATTTGGTTTTCTAAACCATCAAAATTAAATTTATTGGAAACAATGTTTTCTGCATAAATTTCTTCTACAGAAGGCGTAAAAACGATATCACAAGAAATTGTATCTAGTAATTTAATATCATTTTCTAGTGTTTTAGGATATTTTTTTAAATCTTCTACATTATCAAATTGGGTTGGATTTACAAAAATACTTACCACAACAACATCATTTTTCTTTTTTGCAGTAGATATTAAAGATAAATGCCCTTGATGCAAAGCCCCCATTGTTGGAACAAAACCAATAGATTTATTTTTTGCCTTATAACTTAAAATACAACCTGTTAAATCTTTCTTTGTAGAAAAAATATTCATGTTTGAAAAATTGATATTGCGTGCAAACTTACCATTTTAACACGATATTTGCATATTAATTTGTATTTTTGCCAATCTCACAAAAGAGTTTGATTTAATGAAGGACAAGAGAATATTATTTGTTTCGTCTGAAGTAGTACCTTACTTACCAGAAACAGAATTATCGTCAACCGCATTTAATGCTGCAAAAAACGCGCATTCTAAAGGAGTACAAACCAGAATTTTTATGCCAAGATTTGGCGTTATTAATGAAAGAAGACATCAATTACATGAAGTAATTCGTCTTTCTGGAATGAACCTTGTTGTAAATGATATGGATATGCCGTTAATTATAAAAGTGGCTTCGATACCAAAAGAAAGAATGCAAGTTTATTTTATAGATAACGAAGAATACTTTAAAAGAAAAGCCGTTTTTACAGATGAAGATGATACTCTTTTTGAAGATAATGATGAGCGTGCTATTTTCTTTGCAAAAGGCGTTATAGAAACGGTAAAAAAATTAAATTGGGCACCAGATATCATTCATGTTCATGGTTGGATGGCGTCTTTATTACCCCTTTATTTAAAAGAGTTTTATAATGAAGAACCACTTTTTACAGAGAGTAAAATTGTAACTTCTATTTATAATAATGGTTTTGAAGGTTGTTTAAATAAAGCTTTGGCAGATAAAGTTACTTTCGATTTAAATGAAGCAAAAAAAGCAGCAACAATACAAATACCTAACCATACTAATATATTAAAAAGTGCCATAGAAAATTCTGATGCAATTATTTATGGTAGTGAAGATGTTTCTGAAGAATTAACTTCTTTTGTAGAAGAAAAAGAAATTCCTTTTTTAGGATTTCAAGAAGAAAATCTAAAAGAAAATTATTTAAATTTTTATGCTGACTTAGTGTCGGAAAATTAATTGGTTTATGGTGAAAAAAATTCTTAGAAAAAGCGCCTTTTTAGGTGTATTAATATTCGTTTTATCTGCTGTTATTTCTTGCGAAGAAGACTTTACAGATATTAAAAGTGGGGTAGTAAGTAATACAAAATTTATAACCAAAGACACAATTTTAGATATTGTAGTTTCTAATGCACCAGTAGATAATGTTAGAGCAGATGGTTTAACATTAACAGCAACACCATTTTTTGGTTTTCAAGGGCAATATTTGCTAGGTACTTATATAAGTGATGATTTTGAGAATATAGAAGCTTCTATTATTTCACAAGTTCTTATAAATACCAGCTTAGAAGTTTCACCATATAGCAATCCTGATAATTTAGCTTTTGAAACCACAATAGATACAGCTTATTTAAGATTGCCATATTACGCAACTTTAGAATCAAATACAGACAGACCAGTTTATACTTTAGATTCTATTGTTGGTAATAAAGACTTGCCATTTACATTAAATATTTATGAGTTAGACACTTATTTAAATAGATTAAATCCTGCAGATCCTTCAAAAACCAACGTTTTTCTTTCAGATACAGATTATGATGTAAAACCCAACCCTTTAAATGAGTTTGCTGATATTGATTTTACTCCAACTGCTAATGATACTTTAGTTATCATTAAAAGAAGAAATAGTTTAGGAGACTTGTTTGAAACAGATACCATAAAATATACTTCTGGTGTAACTTCTGAAATTTCAAGACCAATGGCAATTATTCCTTTAAAAAAGAGTTTTGCAAAACAAGTATTTGTAGATAATTACGGGTCATCAAATTTTGAATCTCAACAAGCATTTAACGATTATTTTAGAGGTATTAAAATAGAGGCAAAAGAAAAAAACCATGCTTCTGGAGAAAAAGGAGGCGCTTTAATTTCTTTTAATTTAAGAAACTCTAATACACAGGCATCTACATCATCCATAGAGGTTTATTATACTAACACTTATTTTAAAGCAAATAGTACCGAAATAGATACTGTTATAAAAGTAAATCATACTTTTCAGTTAGGTGGTATAGCAAACAATAAATTTGAAATGACCAATAGAACCTATCCTATTACAAACGAAGTTCGTTTGCAAGGTGCAGCTGGCTCTGAAGCTAAGGTAGAGGTTTTAAATGGAAATGAATTGGCAGATTTAAAAGCTAAAAATTGGTTAATAAACGACGCTTCATTAACTTTTTACATAAATAAAGACATAGATACTACAGACGTACCAAACAAATTATTTTTATACAAAAAAGGTATCGATGCTAATGGAAACTCAATACAAAGCTTTGTAAAAGATGTTTATACAGAAACGGCTTTTTTTGGAGGCAATTTAATTAGAGAAAGTGGTAAAGTAGATCGTTACAATTTTAGAATAACAGATTATGTGTCAGACTTGCTAAGTGGGGAAACTACTTACAACCCTCCTTTAAGATTAAAAGTTTTTAATACTTCAGATACACAAATAAACGACACTATTTTTAGAAATTTTAGTTGGAACCCAAAAGCAGTCTCTCTTTTAAATGGCGATAAAGCTGCAAACGGAGAAACAAGAAGAGCTAAATTAAAAATTTCTTACACAGAAAAACCATCAAATTAATCAACCAAAATTATAAATATTAATTTTTATGTGTGGAATTACAGGATACATAGGTTTTAGAGATGCATATCCAATAGTAATAAATGGCTTAAAGAGACTAGAATATAGAGGGTATGATAGTGCAGGAATCATGATGTATGATGGGACTAACATCCACTTGTCTAAAACCAAAGGGAAAGTTTCTGATTTAGAGGTTATTACAAATAAAGAAAAGGAAAGAAAAGTAGGTAAAATAGGTATGGGTCATACACGCTGGGCAACACATGGTGTACCAAATGATGTAAACTCTCACCCTCACTTTTCTGAATCTAGTAATTTGGTTATTGTACACAATGGTATAATAGAAAATTACGATACCTTAAAAAAAGAATTAATATCTAGAGGTTATACTTTTAAAAGCGATACAGATACCGAAGTACTTGTAAACTTAATAGAAGAAGTAAAAAAACAGGAACAATGCAAGTTAGGTAAAGCAGTTCAAGTAGCATTAAATAATGTTATTGGCGCTTATGCAATTGCTGTTTTTGATAAAACAAAACCAAACGAATTGGTTGTTGCAAGATTAGGAAGCCCAATTGCAATTGGTGTTGGAGAAAATAATGCAGAGTTTTTTGTAGCTTCAGATGCATCACCATTTATAGAATATACCAAAGAAGCTATTTATCTAGAAGATGAAGAAATGGCTATTATCAAACTAGACAAAGGTATTAAGGTTAGAAAAATAAAAGACGACTCTTTAGTTGACGCAAAAATACAAGAACTACAAATTAGTTTAGATCAAATAGAAAAAGGGGGTTACGATCACTTTATGTTAAAAGAAATTTATGAGCAACCAAAAGCGATAATAGATACTTATAGAGGAAGAATGTTACCAGGTGAAGGCATTATTAAAATGTCTGGTATAGATGATCATATTCAGAAGTTTTTAAATGCAGATAGAATAATAGTTGTTGCCTGTGGTACTTCTTGGCATGCAGGGTTGGTAGGCGAGTATCTTATAGAAGATATGGCACGTATATCTGTAGAAGTAGAATATGCCTCTGAATTTAGATATAGAAACCCAATTATTACATCTAAAGATGTTGTAATTGCTATTTCACAATCTGGAGAAACTGCAGATACTTTAGCTGCCATAAAACTAGCAAAGTCTAAAGGCGCTTTTGTTTTTGGTATTTGTAATGTTGTTGGATCTTCTATTGCAAGAGAAACGCATGCAGGAGCTTACACACATGCAGGACCAGAAATTGGTGTTGCTTCTACCAAAGCTTTTACAACCCAAATAACTGTTTTATCTCTAATTTCTTTAAAATTAGCAAAAACAAAAGGCACTTTATCAAATTCTGCTTTTAGAATGTACCTGCAGAAAATGCAGTTAGTTCCTAAAAAAATAGAAGCACTTTTAACGATAGATGATAAAGTGAAAGAAATTGCATCCGTTTATAAAAATGCAAAAAACTGTTTGTATTTAGGTAGAGGTTTTAACTTTCCTGTAGCTTTAGAAGGCGCTTTAAAGTTAAAAGAGATTTCTTATATACATGCAGAAGGTTACCCAGCTGCAGAGATGAAACATGGGCCTATTGCATTGATAGATGAAAACATGCCAATATTTGTAATTGCAACTAACAAAGGTCATTACGAAAAAGTGGTTAGTAACATACAAGAAATTAAGTCTAGAGCAGGTAAAATTATTGCTATTGTTACAGAAGGAGACACACAAGTTAAAGAAATAGCAGATCATGTTATAGAAATACCAGAAACAGAGGAAGCTTTAACACCACTCTTAACAACCATACCTTTGCAGTTGTTATCTTATCACATAGCTGTAATGTTAGGTAAAAATGTAGATCAACCTAGAAATTTAGCCAAATCTGTTACAGTGGAGTAGATATGTGTGTTGGTAATCCTTACTCCGTAAAATGGATGTTAAGTTTCTCAATATCAATTATAACTACACATCTTTGGGAGTCTAATTATACTGAATATCAACAATATTTATTCAATCGAATTTGTAAGTATAAAGAAGATATCCTTACCCCTATTGGGTATAAAAAGATATCCCGAATTTTTAATGATGAGGGGTTAAAAACACCTCGTGGTAATATGTTTAAAAACAACCATGTTCATTCCATTTATAAGAAGGGTAAGATAAGAGAAGAGAGAATTAATAGAAAGGATATCGTTGAGGTTTCTGTACCTATTATTGAGGAAATAAGATAACACTCAACTTTTTTCTTACCCTTTTAAATAAAAATATTTCACCTTTTTTTACGTTTTCGTACACTTTGTAATACTTATAATAGATACTGGTATCCATCATAGGGTAAAATACCAATCACCCACGAGGGTTCTTAGGAATAGTTAGTGGGTTAGAAGTCGGATAGTATTCTATAAGATTGAAATAACATCTATACATAATGGAAGAGGTTTCTCCGATAGTATCAAAAATGGTTCTACTATAAATCAGATATGGGTGATTCAATCGAACTGGTCTGAGGAAGTTTAGAGTTAAATAAAAAAGGAGGTAAAACTCTTAAAGGGGATTGGTGTATCCAATACTGAAGTATTCAAACAAATTAAAA